>Ga0272448_1002985_pt1 | contig 20616 bp, 20 predicted proteins | sample YNPCB0191_FD_202220 | JGI IMG/M metagenome (GOLD analysis project Ga0272448, IMG submission 202220) | Hot spring sediment microbial communities from Yellowstone National Park, WY, United States - YNP-CB-019-1 | ecosystem: Environmental > Aquatic > Thermal springs > Hot (42-90C) > Sediment... | reverse complement strand
AGTACTACCCTACCCAATGCAAGGTCACAGACTCCCAGTTCAAGACCATCCGGCTCGATCCACACGCCGTTTTACCCTGCTGGAACTACACCATCTTCCCAACCTAAAATCGGAATTTATTTTTGCAAGGGGCCTAATCTGGTACCTGAATGTGTACCGGTTTTGGGCCGCCAATATTCTCCGGCCTCCTGCAGGGCACCGTTGGCGCTACAATCGTCGAGCGTCGACACGAATGGAAGAAGGCCCGATCTATACCAGCCTGGGGCAACGCCTGAGGTAAGGTGCGCCCAGCGAGTGAAAATTAGGGCGGAAAGCCCGCGCTTTCATTGGCAGAAAACTGAGTGGCAGAAAAACGAGGAGGTGAAAAATCGCCGCGCTCCTGCAGCGCGCCGTTGGCGCTTTGACCGCCGCGGTGCAGGCCTCGCCCGATGCGCGGCGCAACCGATCGCTGTTAGAGTTCCGCGTTTAAGCGGAACACAGACCGACCACTGAACAATGCAGATGTTTGGTTTCATGAAACTGGTGCCGCCTAAAGGCGGGACTCTAACCGCCGCGGACGGTGCATTGCCCGAGGCCTGGAGCAACGATGCGCCGTTAGAGTACCGCGTTTACGCGGAACACAGGCAGATCACTGAACAGTGCAGATGTTTGGTTTCATGAAACTGGTGCCGCCTAAAGGCGGGACTCTGACAGCCGCGGGCGTGGCATCGCCCATCGCGTCGAGCAACGATGCGCCGTTAGAGTACCGCGTTTACGCGGAACACAGCCAGACCACCGAACAGTGCTCATGTTTGATCTCATGAAACTGGTTCCGCCTAAAGGGGGGACTCTAACCGCCCTGAGTGCTCCCAACGCTTCGTGATCGACCACGCGCATGGCAGGCGCGCCAGCGTTTGGAGTGCGGCGGCTTGCCGCCGCTTTGTTGTGCATGATCATCAAAAACGCTCAACGCTCGACTTTCAACTTTCAGCCGAGACTGCCGTTTAACATTGTACGTCTAACTTTAAACATCAAGCCCCGCTCAACAGCCCCTCGGCGCATTCAATGTTTATGGGCCTGGACCGCTGGATCACTTTGATGCTAGCCCGCGCACGAGGCCGCGGGAATGGCACGCAGTGGTCGGTGTGTGAGCCCGTGCTTCCCGTGCTGATGTACCATAGTGTTTCTGACGATTTGGAATCGGGCGTTCCAGATTACTACAAACTGTGCGTCGGACCGGCGAGGTTTGCGCAGCACATGGAGCTATTGTCGAACTGCAATTACGTTGGTGTGACTCTAACCGAAGGCTTGGCGTGGCTGAATGGAGACAAAGGCCTGGACGGCAAGCGCGATCAAAAATTGGTTGATGATCGACAACGCGTTGCCATTACGTTCGACGATGGATTTGCAGATTTCTACGCGAACGCTTGGCCGGTACTGGTGCGGTTTGGTTTTCGGGCCACTCTATACTTGGCCACGGGTTTCATTGGGAATGCGCGGTCAAAGTTCCTTCCACCGCGCCACAGAACTGTGCGTTCCGCCAGCGGGCGAATGTGCCTGACCCGGGTGGAGGTCCGTGAGCTGGGTGCTTCAGGAATCGAACTGGGCGCGCACACGGTGACTCACCCGGTTTTGGCCCGTCTGCCCTGGCCGGAGATCGAGCGGGAAGTTCGGACTTCAAAGACTGTGATCGAGGAGCAAACGGGGCGCCCGGTTCGGAGTTTTGCGCACCCCTACGCTTTCCCGCAGGAGCGCTCAGATTACGGGCGTAGGTTGGAAGGGCTTTTGGAAAAGGCTGGCTTCGATAGCGGTGTTACGACGCGTGTCGGCCGTGTCAAACGGGGTGATCCGCCGTTTGCGCTCAGTCGTCTCCCAGCCAACAACGGCGATGATTCGAAGTTGTTTCTCGCAAAAGTAGAGGGACATTACGATTGGGTTGGCTGCTTGCAAGCCTGGGTACGCAAGTTGCGAGCGGAACTTGCATTCGGCGATCAGGCATGAGCGGGCGATGTGACTGCCAAGTGTGCGGGCCGGGGAATATGGCTTATGGTCGCCGCTGCTATTGATCTTCTCGAATGGGACGTCAACCCGAGTGCAGCGGAGTTGACATGCACTCGCCGAGTCCGCTGGTGCGCGAGTGAGTTGAAGGCAGCACAGCGCGGATGGTTCCGGTGGATTCACGTTTCCATCGCGCAGGTCATGGCCGTGTTCACGAGAGAGCCGAATTCAATAGTTGCTTACTGAGATCCCATGGCCACCCCGATTTACGTTGTGATCACGCCGGTCCGTAACGAGGCCAGACATTTTCCGGCTACCGTTAGGTCCGTGGTCCGACAAACGCTGCGACCGGCACTGTGGGTAATTGTGGATGATGGTTCCACGGACGGCACGGGAGCGATTGCCGATGAGACCGCTGTGAGGCACCCCTGGGTCCGGGTGGTTCACCGTGCGGACCGGGGCTCACGCGCGTCCGGCTCGGGGGTAATGCAGGCGTTTTACGATGGCTTGACTCAAGTGAACCTGCAGAATTGGGAGTTCATGGTGAAATTGGATGGGGATTTGGCCTTCGAGCCCGATTACTTTGCGCGTTGTCTGGCACACTTTGAAAACGACCCGTGCTTGGGAATTGCCGGCGGGCTTGTTTGCAAAAGGTTTAACGGGCGATTGATTCCCGAGGCCCCGGATGACCCCGCTTTCCACGTCCGGGGCGCCACCAAGATCTATCGCCGAGCTTGCTGGGAACAAATCGGTGGTCTCGTCGCCCTGCCGGGCTGGGACACGGTGGACGAGCTCAAAGCCAACATGCTCGGTTGGCGCAGTCTAACTTTCCCAGAAGTTCAGGTCGAACAACTCAAGGGCACCGGCTCGGCAGACGGGCGTTGGCGCAATTGGGTCAAGAACGGCGTGGCCAATTACGTCGCTTGTTATCATCCCGCGTTCATGCTAGGTAAGTGTCTGCGGCGAGCACTTCAGCGTCGCTACCTTTTGGCCAGTTTGGCACTTGCGTGGGGTTACTTCGGTGCGTACATCAAGCGGCTGCCGAGGGTGCAAGATCCCGAGTACCGACGGTACGTGCGACAGCAACAATGGAAATGCCTATGGCGCCAGCACAGCCTTTGGTCCGAACGACTTCAGCTCGGGCAAGGCCAACGACAGATCCTGTGCGCCACTCCCGTTGCAGCGGCACCAACGGACTCGAACTGCATCCAAAATCTGAGCGGCAAAGGGCAAAGCTGACCCTGAGACGCTCGGGATTTGACATGCCTGACTTTCTGCTGGATACGCGGCCCTTGGACCGACGTCCGCCAACCGATGCGGCACAGGCGCTGACTTGGACTGGTCGCATTCGCTCGCGGACCTGGGAGCGACCGGAATTTCGGCTGACAGTCACTTGGACCGAGCGCGACACACTGTGGAGCCCGTGGACACGCCCCGACGGAACCCTCGCAGTCGTGGTCGGGTTCTTGGCCCTGGATGAGGAGGAGTGGAGAGCGGCAGAGCATGAGCAGATTGCCAACGGCGAGGGAGGTTTGGCTGCTTGCGTCGCGTGGCGCCGGTACACCGCTTCGGGTACCGAGGGTTGGGACGCATTGAGTGGCAACTGCGCGATCATCCTGTACGATGCTCCGCATGCCCGGCTGCACCTGCGTACCGACCCAGCCGGTTGCTTCCCTGCCTACGCCTGCTGGGTCGATGGTCACTGGATCGCAGCTTCTCATTCCGATGTCTTGGCAGCGGCGGCAGGGCGTGCCCACAAGTTGAACGAGATTTCTATGGCGGAGTTTATCCTTACGAGCACGGTAACCTCGCCTTGGACATATTACGATGGGATCGAAGGCATCGCCCCCGGCACGGTGACGACCCTGGACCTGCGCGCGGGGCGGCTCGAATGCCGGAAGTATTTCGCACTGGACTACCAGGCTGACCCGAATACGTCCGACGAAGACTTGGCCGATGCACTCGCAGAAGCATGGAGGACCGCGGTGCGACGCCGGACGCTCCCGCGCATGGGACGGGTTTCGGTGGCGTTGAGTGGAGGGCTCGACTCGCGTCTAATTCTGGGAGGCGTGCCGGAACCGTCCCGGACCTTGGCGTTCACGTGCTACGATGCCCCGAATCGAGAGTTCGCAACCGCGCAGGCCATCGCGCATGCAGTGAACGCAGAATTTCATCCCATCCAGCGTTCTCCTGATTACTACGGCGAACATGCCCCGGCCGGCGTGCGGATTTCAGGGGGCATGGGCACGTTCGCCAACAACCACTTCTTGGGTGTTATCGAACCTTTGCAGGCGCTGGGGACGCAGATGCTACTGACCGGGTGTTACTGCGATTACCTGTTCAAGGGACTGCCCCTGAACCGCCGGGTCCGTGCATGGGACGGGCACGAGACGATCGGACCCTTCGAACATGAATTTTATTTCCGGCACTGGCAGTTCGATAGTCCTCTGTCCCGGCAGGCCATGCAACGCTGGGAGGATCGGTTTCCAGCAGGTTTACGAACACGCACCGACGATCAAACTCTGTTCAACATCGAGGTGCTCCGAACCTTTCCGTTGTACCACGAGGCCGACAACCAGCAACGGCTCGTTCCCCAACGTCTCATCGCCTGGTCACCTCCCGTGAGCGATCTCGAGGTGCTGCAGGTTTACAGGAAGGTACCGCCGCGCTGCAAATTGAACCGTGCCCTGTTTTTGCGGACGGCTAAGCACTTGTTGGCCAGATCCCCGCTGATGCGTGTTCCCGATGCCAACACGGGTGCACTTTTGGATGCGCCGGCTTGGCTCGAGTCAGTTTCCTGGCAATGGCTACGGATCCGGCGACGCTTGCGGACCCGTCGTTCGATCGTCTCCGACGGTTCGTGGCCCAACTGGCGCTTCTACTACCGACACAGCCCCGCCCTCGAGCGGTACTGGGCGGAGCCCGCGCCGGAAATCGAGGATTTTTTCCGCTGTGTGCTTGGTTGGAAGGAGCTGCCAAGACGTCCGGCGGACTTTCCGGAGGGGCAGTGTTTTCTGTTCGTAGCGCTGCTGACCCTGAAACTGTGGTGGCTGTACCGTGCATGCTCCGACGGATCGTCAAACTCGGCATCAGCCTCGCCGTCGATCTAGGGGATCGGCTGCCGCGGGCAGTCCGAGGCGGTGGTCCAGTCGGCTCGTGCGGCGTGGTTCTGTACTACCACGCAGTGCCGGAGGCTCAGGGAGCGGCCTTCGCACGGCAGATGGAACGTCTTCGATCGTGGGCGCAGCCTTGGGCGCTGGAAGGGCCGGTCCCCAGCGCAGCGCGCTGGGTGGGAATCAGCTTCGACGATGCCTACGAGTCGGTGTGGGACAATGCCGTGCCTGTACTGCAACGGCTCGGGATCCCGTTCACCGTCTTCGTACCCACCGGAAGCTTGGGCCTTCGGCCGGCCTGGGTGCATTCAGATCGACACCTTTTCCGGCATGAGAAAGTCATGACACCGGAGCGGATTTGTGAGCTTGCAGCTCTCCCGCATGTGACCTTGGGATCCCACACCGTCAGCCATCCACGTCTGACCCGGCTTTCGCCGGCCGAGGCCGAACGCGAACTGAAGGATTCCAAACGTACCTTGGAAGACCTCACGGGGCGTCCTGTGGATTTGCTCAGTTTCCCGCATGGCGACTGGAATGCGCAGATGGTTGACCTTGCGTGGGTGGCGGGCTACCGGCGATTGTTCGGCATTGAGCCTGTGCGGCTCGAGGCCACCACTTTGCCCCTTGTCGTCGGACGGGTCGCCGTGGCGCCCGGGGACACAATCTTGGAGTTCATCCTCAAACTGAAAGGCTGCTACCGGTGGGCGGTTCATTTGCATCCTCGTCGTTGGGCAGCGCTACAGAGCGCTTCCTTATGAATAGTTCTACAGTGCCGACGACCGAACCGGCGACAGGGGAGCGCTGGCAGACCAGCTTCGAGCCGCTGAGCCCGGCGAACTGGAGCGCCTTGCTGGCTGAATTTGCCGATGCCAATTTCTACCAGACACACGCTTACGGAAGTGTTTCCTGGGGGAGAGGGTCACTCGCGCATTTAGTGGTCCGACAGGGAGAGCATGTTCGGGCACTGGCTCAGGTGCGGCAGATGCGATTGGGTCATTGGTTCGGCGTGGCTTACGTGCGCTGGGGACCGTGCGCAAAACGACTTGGTGCTGCTTGGGATGCGGCGGCATTTCGCTGCGCCATGGCAGCGCTTGCGGAGGAGTTTGTACAGCGCCGGGGTTGGGTGCTGCGGGTTGTACCCAATCTGTTTCGACAGGATCAGGAGGCAACCGTCGCGCTGGAAATCCTGCAAGCACTTGGATTCGGTCGGGACGAAGTCGGTCGAAACTACCGGACTCTGCGTGTGGATCTGACCGCGCCCCTCGAGACCATCCGCAATCGGCTGGACGGAAAGTGGCGGAATCAGTTGAACGCGGCGACTCGGAACGCATTGGAAATCCGGGAGGGCAACGACACCCAACTTTTCCGCGAGTTTAGGAGACTCTACGACGAGATGATGGCGCGGAAACGGTTCGAGACCACTGTGGATGTGGCAGATTTCGAGCGGATGCAGGAAGAACTCGAGCTTGGTGAAAAGTTGAGGGTGGCACTTGCCGCCCGGTCGGGTCGTTTTCACGCCGGGGTGGTGGCGACCGCTGTGGGCGAGACGGGCATTTATCTGCTCGGGGCAACAGGTGAAGAGGGGCTCACGAGCAAGGCTTCTTATCTGTTGCAGTGGCGGATGATTGAGCATTTGAAGTCAGCCGGTTGCCGATTCTACGACCTCGGCGGTATCAATCCGGAGACCAACCCCGGCGTTTGCCATTTCAAGTCAGGGATGGGCGGGCATGAAGTCCTTCAGCTAGGCCGTTTCGAGCTGTCCCGATCGGCCAACCGGCGGAAACTCTTGCACTGGGCGGAAACACTCCATCAACTGTGGCGGCGCTGGCGAGTCCGCGCCCGTGCCTGAGGAGCCGACAGCCATGGAAGGTCCTGCTCCTTCTGCCATATCCGAGCCGGCTGGGTTGACGATCGTGATCGTCAACTGGAACGGAGGAGAGAAACTCCTTCGTTGCCTCAGTTCCATCCGGGCAAGTCGGACCACGTTCCCGGTCAAAGTAATCGTGGTGGACAATGACTCGCGGGATGGCAGCCGCGAACTGGCCGCAGCCGAGTTTCCCGAGTTCCTGGTTCTGAACACCGGGGCGAACCTCGGCTTCGGGCGCGGCAACAACTTTGCCCGCCCTTATGTGGACACTCCGCTGGTCTTGTTTCTCAATCCCGACACGGAGTTGTTTCCCGACACCCTGGAGAAGGCGGTGCACTCCCTCCTCAGTCGGCCGCGCGTTGGCATGTTGGGCTGCCAAATGCGGTATCCGCACGGCACCGTGCAGGAATTGGGCCTTCAATGGTTCCCGACACCGGGCCGGGTCTTCTTGGAGCTTCTCATGCCAGGTCTGTTGCGGTGGGGACCGCTGTCGCGCTGGGTGCTCCGACAAGATCCAATATGCAGTGGCCCGGTTCAAAAGCTATACGGGGGATTTCTGCTGGTTCGGAAGTCGGTCATGGACACAGCGGGATGGTTCGACGATCGTTACTTCATGTATGCCGAGGACGTGGACCTGTCGCGCACAATACAAGCCCTAGGCTGGGGGCTCTATTACGATGCGGGCTGCGCCATCATTCACGCATGCGGCGCCTCAAGCGAAAAAGCTCCCAGCGGTTTCTCCGTCCTCATGAAACACCGGTCGGTGAACCAGTTGATCGAGAAGTATCATGGAGCTTGGGCTGCCCGCCGGCACCGGTGGGCCGTGGCTCTGGCAGCCAGCCTTCGATTGGCGGGACTTTGGCTCGTTCGGGCCCTGCCGCTGCGATCTGTATTTCAGCGCAGCGTCTTGGAAAACGCCTTGCAGAGTACGCTTTTGCTGCGGGAGTGGGCCTGCCACGGTCGCCAAGCCCAAGTTCCCGACCATCCGGAGCAAAGCGTAACCGTCACCCCAGACCGGAGCACAAAACCAGCACAGGTTTCATGACGCCTCTGGCTTTCTTGTTCCTTTCCGTGGCCACGGTGGCCATCTGGGCCCTGCCCAGGCGGTTGGCCGCCGTGCCCCTCTTGGCCGGTGCCTGCTACATGACGCTGGGACAAGGGGTGGAAGTTGCCGGTTTGAACTTTCCGATCATCCGACTCCTGTTGCTGGCGGGGGTGATCCGGGTACTGGTGCGTGGCGAAAGGCCCGCCAGCGGTCTGATTGGCATGGATAAACTCTTCCTTTTGTGGGCTGCGTGGGCTGTAGTTGCCAGTGCTTTCCACGAAAGACCTGCTGCCACGCTCAAGTTTCACCTGGGATTTGTATACAACGCCTTGTGCATTTACTTTCTCATTCGGTGCTTCTGCCAGAGGGAGGAGGAGGTTCACGGGCTGATTCGGATCACGGCTTGGATTCTGGTACCTGTGGCGGCGGAGATGGTCTATGAACAGTTCACTGGGCACAATCTGTTCTCCGTGTTCGGGGGTGTGGACCCAGAGCCTGCCGTGCGAAATGGCCGGATTCGGTCGCAAGGTCCTTTTGCCCACGCTATACTCGCAGGGACCGTCGGGGCGGTTTGCATTCCCCTGATGATCGGTCTCTGGCGGCGGCATTCTGTCTCGGCCAAGGTGGGCTTGGGAGCTTGCTCAGTGATGGTTCTGACCTCCGCTTCCAGTGGGCCTCTGATGAGCGTGATCTTGAGTATTTTTGGCTTGGTCTTGTGGCCATGGCGGCACCTGACCCGCCAGATGCGGATTGCAGCCGTAATCGGGTACATTCTCTTGGACATGGTCATGAAGGCACCTGCCTACTATTTGATCGCCCGAATCGACCTGACCGGAAGCAGCGCATCCTACCACAGAGCAGCTTTGATCAACGCGGCCGTCAAGCATCTCGACGAATGGTGGTGGGCGGGCACCGACTACACGCGGCACTGGCTTGCCTACGGTGTACCGTGGAGCCCAGATCACGCGGACATCACCAATCATTATATCGGCCAGGGTGTCAAGGGTGGTTTGGTCCTGATGGGCTTGTTCATCGCGCTGATCTGGTGCGGATTTCGGTACGCAGGGGCTGCCATGCAGGTCAGGAGGGGGGTGGACACCGGGCGGGAGTTTTTCGCTTGGTGTATTGGCGCCGCGCTGTTCGCCCATGCAGCCAGTTGTGTCTCGGTTGCGTACTTTGACCAGTCAGTGCTGTTTCTTTATTTGACACTGGGCGTACTCGCGACCTTGCGGGTTGAGAAAATGGAGGCCGTTGCGGATGTGCCTACTCAGGAACCTGAGTTCATCGAACAGCAGGCCAGACGATCAGTGCAACAGCCTCCTGCTCTGGATTTGCAGAATCGGATGTCGGTGTCGGACTCTCCAGTGCAATCATAGTCAGTCTAGCGAGGTTCGGCAATGCGCTGGCGGTGATGATGAGTGGCATGCTAGGTCTTGATTGCAGCATGGAAGTGTGTGGGCAGTTAGGAGATAAACAGTATGGGCAAGAGTAAATGGCAATGCCTGGCCCAAGACTAGCCATTCGGCTTGGCACCCTGTTCTTTTGGCATCGCGAATTGCGTTGCCTGAAGCACGACCAGCCGGTGGGAAGATATCTATGCAGGAACCGAGGTAGCCCCCAAAGGAGCTCCGTGGGAGCCGCTGCTTATTTTTAGCGACAACTTCTTATGAACTCAAAAGCTCCTGCGGGTGTAAGGTTAGGCCCTGGTCTCCACGGGTCCGTTGACCCTACCACTGCCCTCATCCTTGCCAACGCAGAGGCACAACTGGGAAATGTGCAGCTCACAGCCGCAGAGTCCTTCGAAAGTCTCTCCATGGAGGCGTCTGAGTGGGATGGAGCTGTAGAGCGGCTAGGCGGCTCCATTTACATGACCTGGGATTGGTTGCGCACATGGTGGGCGTTCTACGGCCAGGGCTGTGCCTTGCGCGTATTAGTCTTCCGGAGGGAAGGCGAGATCATCGGGCTGCTCCCGCTTTACCTCCAACGGCTCGGGTTGCCGCCGTTCCAATTGACGGTGGCCCGGCTTGTCGGGGCTAATATTCCTCCAAAGGTGTTCGATCCGCCGATGGATCGAGAATCCACGTTCTATTGTGTGCGGATGGCGCTGTATTACCTTGAACAAGAGGGCTGTGGAGTAGTGAGTTTGGGACCGGTGTCTGACGAGTTCGCCATTGCCCGATCTGGGTTGGAGGAACCCGGGGGGTGGCTCGCCGGCTGGCGAGTTGGGAAGCAACGTGCAGGCGTTTATAGTTGGTTCCCGCTTGCCGAGTCTTACGAAGCGTACCTTTCGTCCTTGAGCAAGAACGAGCAGAAGAATCGCCGCAAATACGAGCTTCGTATGCTGCGTAAAAAGCACGAGGTCGCAATCGAGGTTTTGGGACGCTTGGGTGAGGTTTTGGATGAGGCTTTTGCCGAATTCGTGCTATTGCACACGGCGCAATGGCGTTCGGAGGGGCTGCCGGGACATTTCTGGGCTTGGCCGCATGGCCTCGAATACAACCGGGCGTTGGTGCAAGCCCAAGCGCCTCATCGACGTGTGCGCATATTGCGCATCCGCGCTGATTGCGAGACTGTGTCCACCGAATACTCGTTTGCATGGCGTGATCGTTGGTTCTGGGAGCTTCCGGCGCGCAAAGTAGGCCCCTCCTGGGATGTTTACAGTCTTGGGCCGACGGGCCTCGTCGTAATGATTCGAGAGGCAATTCGCGAGGGCAAGAAACGGATCGAGGGCGGATTGGGCCACTATCCTTACAAACTCAGGCTGGGGGCCGTTGAAAGGCCGGTTTGGATCTACCGGTTCGCCCGAGGCCGACCCGGCGACAGGGTTCGGCAATGGGCTGTTCAGACCATGCGGTCGGTGATTCAGTTGAGTTACCACAAAATGTGGTATCGCCGGATCCAGCCGCGACTGCCTGAGCGCTGGCATAAGCCGCAGGCGTGGGCTTGGCTTCGGTATGACTTCTAAAGCGCACGTCTGGTAAAGGAGGCGAGAGCGGTTGTGGCACGTTGTATGCTCTGCAATGCCAAAGTCATTATGAAGAGTACTGGACTATATGGGGCTTTGAGCTTGGGGCCAGGCGAAGACACGGCCACGCTATCGGGTGTGAACAAGTGTATAACTTTGACACACCGTCTCAAGGTGAGACATGGCATTTTCCTCGCAGTTTGTCTGTTGCTCCTGAGCGGTGAAGTTACAACAGTCATCGGGACCACGTACTTTGTTTCTGCGACCGGCCATGATCTCAATCCGGGAACCGAAACATTCCCGTGGCGCACCATACACAAGGCGGCAGCAACCGTCGCTGCCGGGGATTTGGTTCTTGTGAGCTCGGGCATTTACGAAGGTGCGGCGTGTACTGTCTCGAGAAGCGGGAGTGCAGATGCGCCGATAATTTTCAGGGCAGTTGGTCCTGCCACCAACTTGTTTTATTGGGACTTGGACAAGAGCTATATCATCTTGGACGGTTTCGTGCACGAAGGCGGAGGTTTGGTTTACATCCGGAGAACTGCGTCGCACATAACAGTAACCAATTGTACCCTCAAGAACGCATTGGAAAAAGCGAGCGTTTTCATGGAGTCGCCAAGAACTGGCGAGCCGCCGAGCGGGGCTGCGAAAAACTGTAGAATTGTGAAGTGCGTTTTTGACCACCTGACGAACATGACAGCGATTAACTTGCAGGGTGTTGGTCACCTAGTTGAGTCTAACGTGATTCAAAATCTTTATGCATGCGACGCATTCAGGCTTTTCGGCTCCAATGTTGTTATCAGGGGTAACCTGATATCGAACGTCACGGATTGCCCGGGGTTTGGAAACCATCCGGATATTATACAGACGTTTGGTGACAACGGGTTTTGGATGGTGGACTACGTCTTCGAGCGTAACCGTGTGGTGAATTGCCCCGTCCAGCTCATGCAAATGGAAATGACTCGGGTGCCTGAGCCTGAGAAGTGGGGTATTGTGTTGCGGAATAATATTTTCGAGCGCAGTAATATGCAGTGCAGCATTGACATCGCGAACGTGCATTTTTATCATAATAATTTCTACCGGTGCAGCAACGGAGGGGCGCTCCTGTGCTTTGCTTTCTATGATCCTGGTGCGCCGGGATGGCGGGGCGCTGCGTACGGTTGCAGGGTTTTGAACAACGCGTTCGTTGAATGCAGTGGCGCATACGCGGTTGATTATGCTGGGCCTGCGCAGGGTCCGCTTACGCCAGAATATGCGGGCGGAGGCAGCCGATCCGGTAATGGCTACGCGTGGTTGAAAGCGACTTCTGGCGTAATTCGAGTCTGGAGTACGTACAGGGGCCTGTCCGGTAGCATAACCAGCGCGACCATTTTTGTTGTGGGCGGCAAAGATTTGTACACTATTGATGGAGTCGGAGCGAGTGGCTTTACAAACGAGGTTGTCATGGTTGAGGGGGCCGGTGGATACAGCATAGCGGCACAGTGGGGCGCCATTAATGGAAATAGGCTGGGTCTCAGGATCAACACATCAACCTTTCCTGATGGCGAAATCAGCGGGTCTCTCCTGGGGTACGTCCCCAATCCCCCAGCGGACTTGGTGACGGACTACAATTTCGTGAGCAAACCTGGCGGTGCCATTCTGAAGAGCTTTGGGGAACTTCATGGTATAAATGGAGGGGACCCTGGCTTTATAGCCCCAACAGCCGGCAACTTCCAATTAAGAAGCGACTCAATCCTGATCGGGAGGGGAACATCAGTTTCGAGCGTAACGGAGGATTTCGAGGGCAGGGCACGTCCAGACAACCCAAGCATTGGAGCCTTTGAGCGGCCGAGCAGCGTCGCGCCAACAGCCCGATTGAACGTTCAGATCCAGCGCACGATTCGGTGAGCCGAGCGGCAGTGTTTCGTTGAAGCTCAACGTGGAGATAATAACCGCTCCTTCGCCATTGTTTGGAACCGGTTGCGGAAAAGGCTATCGAGGGAGCCGGTAAACGAAGCCGCCGATGGCCGAAGTATATAGTTGTCGGCGACATCACAGTACCCACAGTGTGACTCAAGACGTAGCGGACTAGGTTCTCGCTCGGAAATTGCATCTGGGGCGTCGTGCCCTCGTGTATCGTGGCGTGCAGGTTCGGGTTGGGCTCCTGTGCGAGGTGGAAACCGGAGGATAGCGAACGAACGCTTTCGCACCGAGAGCGTTACCTTGAATGTTGCTTATGAAAAGTTCAGTTGCATTGAACAGCGGGGTGTTTTTGGGGGCGTTGGCTCTACTGTGCTCTGTGGCCAGTAGGCTACATGGCCAGCCCGAAGCAAATGACCCGAGTTTAATGCTTTACTTCAACTTTGACAATGATGTGTCTCATGGCCAGGTGGTTGATCTTAGCGGTCATGGAAACCACGGTTGGCAGTTTAATCCGACCAACTGGATTACGCTGACAAACGGCGTGTTTGGTAGTAGGGCAGCCCAGTTTACAACTAATTTTGTTATGTCGGACAACAGTGGGCATGTGTACCCGGCGTCCCAGTATATAGGCGTGACCAATCTTAATGGAATTGAGTTTCTCACTAATGCCACAATCAGCTTCTGGGTGCAATTTGACCCAAATAGCAACCTGGCCATAACTCTTCTTGGTGCCGGTTACAGTCCGGGGTATACGCCGCGGCCTGACGTTGTTAGTAACAGTTGGAACATTGAACGTAACTTCAGGCCAAACCTGTCCTTTCTCGTGTTTGCTGCGGGAACTCATGGTGTGGAAGTGGGCCGATGGCCAAACGACGTGATAAAGTGGGGCGGGTCGAACCCGAATCTTGGTACTCTGAGCATGCACTTGCACACGATCACCGTTGACTGCATCCACGATGAAGCAATAACTTATTACGACGGCAAACCGTTTATGACCAACAGGGTAGGCGTCCCGTGGATCAGAGTGAGTGGTTATCCGATTCCGTGGCTTTGCATTGGCGCACTGCGTCACGTGGGAACGCCATATTGGGGCGATGATTTGTATCCCAATTCAGGCTACCATCAAGGCAGACTGGACGACATACGGATCTACAACCGTGTCTTATCATCGGACGAAGTGGTGGCATTGTATCGGGGTGCAGGCACCCCTGCCGCTGTTAGGTCACTCCACGTAGGATGCGGCGCAGAAGGCGTAATCGAGTTGACTTGGGCCGGAGTTGTGGGCGTTACGTATAGGCTTGAGCTGTGCAGACGATTGGGGGACAGTGGCTGGGAACCGTTGTACCCTATGCTCGAGGCTACCGGCGGTTTGATGCGGGTCGAAGACCGCATTGACAATTCGACTGAGAAATATTACCGAGTGTATCCGCTACCATAAATGACGAGGTTTTTATTTCGCTGAACGTGCAGTGGTCACTCATAAGCGCATCGAATGACAGTGCGTTGCTTGAGCGCTGTCTTCTTGCTTCGCCTTGCGTGAATAGAGCAAGACAGGTGCTGGTGATGCGAGAGTACAGAAGTGCAGGGCTTGCGTACAACGCTGCTCTTGGCCGGGCAATAGGGGATGTGTGCGTGTTCGTTCACCAGGACGTGTTTTTGCCGGAGTATTGGGACCTTCACCTTGAGAGAGCCATAGAAAGTTTGGATAAGATTGATTCGAATTGGGGTGTCCTTGGCGTATATGGGATCGGTCGTTGGTCTGGAAGAGCGGTTGGGCACGTGTACTGTACAGGGTTGGGAAGGTGCTTGGGGCGTGCATTTCAGGCTCCAGAGCCGGTCGGTTCGCTGGATGAACTGCTGCTTGTGGTCAGAAAAGGCTGTGGTATCGTATTCGACGGGGAATTGCCGGGCTTCCATATGTATGGCACGGATATTTGCTTGCAGGCACTAGACCGGGGAATTACGTGCTACGCAATCTCAGCCTTCTGCATCCATAATACAGCCGGGCGTGTGCTCCTGCCATGGAGTTTCTGGCGGGCTTATGATTACATGCGGCGAAAGTGGAGGGCACAGCTCCCAGTGCGGACTCCATGTGTTACGATCACGAGAGGCAGATGGCCAATAGTCGAACATACAATGCGAAGCCTATACGCGAGGTATTTGAAGGGTGAGCGCCCGGGTAAACGTTTTGAGAATGTGGAAAACTTATGTGAAGCCGTAGCGAAGCAGACAAGACTTGACTTGAGCGCTTCCGAAAAACCCTGAAAACCGGGGTCATCCGGAAGGTTTGTGTTTGGAGTTTGGCGCGGGCCGCAGGCGCCTCGCTGGCTCGGCGCCTGCCCGACCGGCCCGCGCAACGATTTGGACCCTCCTCCTTGGCGTCCCTGGGTACGTTTCTTCGCGGTTTCCCCTCAGCGCGGCGCAGTCGGAACCGAATGATCGCGGTGAGATAGAGGCGTTCGTCGCAAGCTCGGCACTCTGTCGCACCGCGCTGAGCGGGGCGACTTCGTCGCCGACGGGGGAGATGATGTTGGCGTAGGGCGATAAACTGCGTAGCGGGAAAGGTCTCGCACAATCGGTTAACCTGCAGTTTCTGTGCAGATGTTCCAAGATTTTCTTAATATGGCGGAATGATTGGCCGAGCACGCCGAGGGATTGTTGAGCTATGCTGTGACGAAGATGACCAATGGTCGGATGGAGGGGATCAACCGGAAGATCAAGACGCTGTTGCGCCAGGTTTACGGTTTCCGCGACGACGACTTTTTGCGTCTCAAACTCTACGCGCTCCACGAGTCAAAACACAAACTTGTCGGATGAGGCGAAAACTCACCGACCCACGCCCGGAAACGCAGCAAACCTCGAATGTGACAAGGTTGGTCGCACAGTTTACCCGCCATTTAACCGACAAATCTTGCTGCAGAGTCAGGCATGCTTTTGGGGCTCCACGCGGCGTGAATGGGAGGGGCCACTCTTCTGGCAGTAGCCAGTCCCACGTATGAAGGTATCTGTGATATTCGGCACGCGACCGGAAGCTATCAAGCTAGCTCCAGTGATTTTGGCTCTGAAAAGTACGCCTGGCATTCGATGCCAGGTATGTGTGACCGCACAGCACAGACAGATGCTAGATCAAGCGCTTCGGTTGTTCGGCATTTCACCCGATAGCGACTTGGACCTGATGCGTCCCAGTCAAAGCCTCGCTGACCTCACATCCAGTCTAATACAAGGGCTAGATGCCTATCTTTCTGCCCACCACCCTGATCTTGTCCTGGTGCAGGGCGACACAACGACTGTGTTCTGTGCTGCGCTGGCGGCCTTCTACCATCGGGTTCCCGTAGGGCATGTGGAGGCTGGTCTGAGAACTTGGGATCTTGAAGCGCCGTGGCCTGAAGAGGCCAATCGTGTATTGACCACACGGCTCGCGGCCCTCCATTTTGCTCCGACCGAAAAGGCCCGCGACAATCTTCTGCGAGAAGGGGTTCCGGCGGAACGCATTTTCGTCACGGGCAACACTGTGATCGATGCGTTATTATGGGTTTCTCGTCGCATCGCCGCCTGGGGTCATGAGTCGCTTGAAAGAGCAGTGGAAGTCGGGATTACGCCCGGCTTTGCTGAGAAGTTCCTCAATGGCGGTGCTGTCCTTGGAGGCGGACCGCGGACGACCCCAAGACTGATCTTGGTGACTGGACATCGCCGTGAGTCCTTTGGAAAGGGGTTCGAAAACATCTGCGAAGCCGTACGAAGGCTTGTAGAGCGATATGAGCACGTCGGAGTCGTGTATCCGGTGCACTTGAACCCGAACGTTCAGCAAACGGTCCAGCGGGCACTGAGAGGGCACGAAAGAATCCAGCTCATCCCTCCGGTCAGTTATGAGCATTTTGTCTGGCTTATGTCTAAGTGCTACATCATTCTGAGCGACTCCGGCGGTGTGCAAGAGGAAGCCCCGACCCTTGGCAAACCAGTGCTGGTTCTTCGGGAAACCACTGAACGGCCCGAGGGGGTCGAAGCTGGCACTTGCCGGCTCGTCGGAACTGAGCCAGGTAGAATACTGCGAGAGGCCGCAGTGCTGCTTGAGGATGAGGCTGAATACCACCGGCGCAGTCTGCTCAGCAATCCGTATGGGGACGGGGCGGCAGCCGCCCGGATTGTGAAAGAGTGCCTTGGATTCTTACGTGCCCGTGGCATCCGTCCACGTTCACGCAGGCTAACTTGCACAGTGGGACAATGAGAATCTGAAATCCGGCCCTCCACAGTTCGCCTGGCATGGCCTCGATCCTCGCCGTTTTCCTCAAATCCGTTGGTCATGAACGGATTTCCTCTAGTCGATAGGTTCCTCATCAGGTTTATGGGTCTATAGCAGAAGTTGTGGGTGAAAGAGTCCAGTAATTGTGCCGTGCGGGGTGGTGGCGTGGGTCGTCAGGGCGTCATTGGCTTTCGGTCGGTGGGTTTTGGAGGCATGGCTATGGCTCTGAAATGAAAATCTCCTGATTCTATCTTCGGGATGTTCCAGCGCTTTTGGAAGGGAGCAAGGCTCTGGGACCTCAGCTCTATTGGCCGTAATGGCACGGCTGTTGGACGGAGGGTGAGTTCATTGCGCAGCGGTGGCGGCCGCAGCAGAGGGTTTTTGGACCAGCAGAGCTCGACACCGCTGTTCTGCCCGACCTCGAGATGTGAGGACCGATTGATTTGCTTGCCAGCGTTGTCGCAAGGGTCGTGTTACGAGCACATTCCATACATGTCCAAACCATTCTCACCGACAAATCCTGGTGACGAGGCCTCTTTATTATCTCGCGTGCGTTTCAGTGGGGTGAATGCTGCCGATACCAAATACTACTACCATGATCCGAGGGCTATTGGATAATTTGTGTCCATCCCCGACGAGCCGACGTCTGGCACGTGGCGCCATCTGGGGTAGTGTCGCGGCAGCCGGATTGCGGATACTTGGCGTGGGCGCTTCATTCTTGCTCGCCCGCATCCTAGGGCAGGTTGGCTTTGGCGAATACGGCATGGTCAATAGCACTGCAGGAATGGTAGGCAGTCTGGCTGGAATGGGTATTGGTCTCACTGTCACCAAGCATGTAGCGCAGTTCAAGAACACCGCGCCCGATAAGGCAGGCCGTATCCTCGCCCTTTCTTCCATGGTCACGGTGCTGAGTGCAGTGGTGTATGGCGTTGCTTTTGTTGTGCTTGCTCCCTGGCTTGCCGAGAAAACGATAGCTGCACCCCACCTCGCCCCGATACTGCGGATAAGCGCCATCACCGTGGCGATGGGGGTGGTCAACCGCGTGCAGACCAGTTCGCTTGATGGCTGCGAGGCGTTCCGAGTCAAGTCTTATATCATTGTTGGTACCGGCATCGCCCAGACAGTAATGGTCGTTCTTGGTGCGTGGCTTTGGGGGCTCAAAGGGGCGGTCTCGGGGATGGCGCTGGCGACGCTGGTGACGGTCATCGTGACGCGGTGGGCGGTGGCCAAAGAGTGGCGGCGGTTCGATATCCAACTGCCGTGGCGTGATGCCAAGAAGGAGTGGAGGGTGCTCGTGGATTTCAGTCTGCCTGCGTTTCTGGCTGGAATTTCTGTTGGTCCAGTGATGTGGGGAAGTAGTGCTTTTCTGGCGAACCAGCCGAATGGATACAAAGAGTTGGGAATTTACAATGCGGCAAACCAATGGTTCACAGCCATAATTTTTATCCCCGGATTGATCGGCACGGCGGTGTTGCCGGTGATGGCAGACAAGTATGGTCAAGGTGATGCACAGGGCAGTATCCGCGTAATGAAGAGAATGATGGGCATTGTGGCTCTCGTCGTGATTCCCATGGCCTTGGTTCTTTCGCTGTTAAGCCCATTAATTATGAAAGGATACGGCGAAACATTTGTGACTGGATATTGGGTTTTGGTAATATCGGTTGCCACAGCGGCCTTGCTAGCTGTCATGACGCCGGTTGGGCAACTCATTGCAGCAAGTGGTCGAATGTGGACGGGCTTTTTCATGAATACCGGCTGGGGTCTTGTGCTTCTTCTTGGAAGCTATCTCATGGTGCGATGGGGGGCCGAAGGTTTAGCCGGAGCGCGGTTGATCGCGTATACGGTGCACGCGATTTGGACTTTCAGGTTTGCTGTTAGTCAATTACCAAAAGAATGACACGCAACGTGCGCAACATTTTTCCAAGGCCATCGGTTCCAACTCATGTTGATGCGCGTGTGAAGCCATTCTGGAAAAGGCTGGTGTTTTTTTTTGCTCTTGGTTCCGGCTCCGCCAAGTTAGGTGTTTGAATAAGAAGGGGCTTTGCTATGAATAGAGTTCGGCGAAGAATAGTGAATGTTTTCCTGCGGATGCTTGACTTTGTTGAATTTGCGATGAATTGGGTTTTCGTTTTTCTTCGGAGCAAGACACGAGCAACACAAGAAAGCAGGGTTTGTCCGAATGACCAGAGGGGTTGGGAAAGACTCTATTTATCTCGAGTCGCGCCGGTGACCGTTATGAGAAGCGAGATTGCTTTGAAACTAGCACAGCTTACCAACGAAGGAGAACTTCTTCTTGAAACGGGATGCGGTAGCGGTAGGTTGTCTGCAGAACTCGCACTGGCGGGGCGACGGGTTGCAGTATGTGATTTCAGTCAGCCAATTCTTGATCGAGTGAAGCGTCTATTTGCCGTTTCCGGGTTACAAGAACCGCAAGCGTATCTTGTCGATCTGACCGAGCCCCTACCTTTTCAGGATAGCGCATTTGATGTAGTGTGGAATTGCGGTGTTCTGGAGCACTGGACCGACGATGAGTTGCGGCCTATCGTTGCAGAATTGGTCCGGTGTGCAAAACGCTGCGTTATCTCGCTTGTTCCGAACGAACGTTCCTTGCTATATCGTTATGGCCGCGAGACTGCCGAAGCTCACGGAATATGTCCGTGGGGCAGAGAAATTCCAAGAAGCACTTTACGGCACATTTTTGAAGGAGCAGGACTGACTGACATCATGGAAACCACTATTTGTTTGAGTGATGCGCCAGGGTTAATTTCACTTATTGATCCCGTTTTCTCGAAGAAACTTAAGAAGTGGTGGGACTCTGTCCCTAGAAACGATCCGGTCAAAGAGAATCAAGGGTATTTGCTTATTACTGTTGGGTATAAACCAAAGGCTCTATAGAGGAATTTGTGGGTGAAAGGGTGAGTGAATTGTGCAGCAGGAGTTGTCAGATCTAAGGTTTGGGGTGTTTCCGCCCGTGGGTCGCTGTGTTTTTGAGGGTGACCCGGAAGGTTTGTGTTTGCAGTTTGGGACGGGCTGCAGGCGCCTCGCTGGCTCGGCGCCTGCCCCACCGGCCTGCGCAAGGATTTGGACCCTCCTCGTTGGCGTCCCTGGGTACGTTTCATGGCGGTTTCCTCACAGGGGGGTGGAAGAATCGGGCTTTGCTGAGCAGAGCTGATTTTTTCTGTGCGTGGTGTGAGAAGGCGATTGCCAGCGCCATCAAGCAGTTGATCGGCTCAACGCGGCTACGCCCATGCGCTTCAGGCTAAGGGCCGGCCCGCTTGGGAGAGGAGTTCATAGTAGTTACTGCGGTCTTGTCGGCGTTCGTAAAAGGCATGCCGGGCGAGATTGAACTCTAACCAGCGAGCGACCGAGATACCAAGCAGTGTTGCCGAAAACCAGCAACCGAACTGCCCCAGAATGCGCCCGACACGTAATAGACTGACATGCACATCAGGGGCACAAGCCAGCTCCAACAGGTCGGTGAAATGGCAAACCAAGGCGCAGAACAGT
>Ga0272448_1002981_pt1 | contig 20622 bp, 13 predicted proteins | sample YNPCB0191_FD_202220 | JGI IMG/M metagenome (GOLD analysis project Ga0272448, IMG submission 202220) | Hot spring sediment microbial communities from Yellowstone National Park, WY, United States - YNP-CB-019-1 | ecosystem: Environmental > Aquatic > Thermal springs > Hot (42-90C) > Sediment... | reverse complement strand
CTTCGGCTGCCTGATTGACCGGGGGCAAAATGAACGATTTCGTAAGTAGTTTAGTGGTGGACACCCCGATTTTCCTAGAAATTTCGCATAAATCGGAGCCAGAGATGCATTTTTCAGGTTGAACGTTGGACGTCGGACGTTCCTGATCGGTACATCGGACATCGTGCCTGGACATCGTGCCTGTCCCCATATCTGTGTGTCCCAGCAGCCTCGACCGTCCGACGGGCGCTCGGAAATATCGTGTCTGTCACTCTATTCTGCCGCACCGCGCTGTCCGGGACTACGCCGGTACCCCCGCGGCGATGAGCCGGGCCAAATATCGTGCCTAATCCGCCTGTTCTTTAGCCCATTGATTACAAAGGCCTTACGGTTTAGGACAAAGTTGTTATGCCACCGTTTATGCCACTGATTGCGGCATGTGAAACCCATTTTCCAGCCTTGGGAACGATTCTCCATACCCCATTGCGGCCTTTGTCCAAAATGCATTCCGCTTTTCGTGGAAGAGATTACTTAACCCAAAACGGATTTCAAGCAAATCCGCCAAGTTCGTGGCGCACTGCGAAGCAGAATGAACGCTCGTTCGCCAACCGGATCTCTTCGCCCGAGAGGTTTGTAACACTGCGCACAGTGCGGCACATAATTGTCACGCAGCATAATTGTCAGGCAGTTGTGCCGGAGAATGCGATGGCGTCTGAGTTCCAGTCGCGTTGGAAGTGCTGCTGCCGCTCGAGAGTTAGAGCGGCAAGCTTATGCAAGCGCCTGAAACTTCCACCAGGAATCGTTCAAGAAGCAGATTAATGACCATCGGCAGTTTCTGGAATTGCGGATGCTCTACTAGCGGCAGCGTTTCCTCAACGCCAAGCCATCGCAGCGCAGCCCGCACCGGGTCAATTTAGATCAGCGATAACGTTGCCCCCGGTTGTTTGATCTGGAACATAACCACAGGCCACATCAAACCCACGCTGGAGGGTACGTCTGGGAGCTGTCGCCAGAATAGTCCGTGATCTTGCGTATCGAGTCCCGCCGGGCCAAGCGAACCAACCGACGGTTGTTCGCGACCTTCTGTCGCGGAGAAGGCGTTTTTTGGAATGCTGCTGAACTTGACTTTATCCTTGACAGGGGTGACCGCGTTTGGAAACTCTGGTCATAACCTAATAATCCACGCTTCCGCTGACTGATAATCGCTCCACGGACCTAAACCAAGCCTTGGCGGCAAGGGGAGGACTAGCCGCGGAGGCTTGGGAAAGGAGAATCATGGAGATGAAGAGAAGAGTGACCGGATGGATAGCACTGAGCGTTATCGTCGGCTTGATGAGCAGTCAGAGCCATGCACAGCCGATCGTGATCGAATCGCTGAGTTCAAACGGGGAACTGATCTGCACGGGGTTCAGGCCTGGCAGCACGGCAACGGTCGAGTGGGCCCCGACGGTGAACGGCCCGTGGACGAACAGTTGGGCGGGGCTGGAAGCGGTCGTCGTGGGCCCGGACGGAACCATAAAGGTGAAGGTGCCGATGTTCTACCGGGTGCGCGGAGAGCCTGAGACCGCTCCCGCTGGGATGGTCTGGATACCGCCTGGGACATTTACGATGGGAAGCCCGCCGAGCGAACGGGGGCGGTTCTATCATGAAGGTCCACAAACTGTTGTGACAATCAGCAAGGGTTTCTGGCTTGGGAAGTACGAGGTAACGCAGAGGGAGTATGTGGCGGTGATGGGAACCAACCCGTCATACTTCACTGGCGACCTGGACCGGCCGGTCGAGCAGGTAACCTGGTATGATGCGGTGGAGTACTGCAATAGGCTCACGGCTCGGGAGCGTGCGGCTGGGCGATTGCCTGCTGGTTATGAGTATCGGTTGCCGACGGAGGCGCAGTGGGAGTATGCGTGTCGGGCGGGGACGACGACGCGGTTTTCGTTTGGGGACGCGCTGGAATGTGACGATGAGTGTGGTGCCTGTTCCATTGCGGACCGATACATGTGGTGGTGCGGGAATAACACGCCGTATGGCACCAAGCGCGTTGGCCAGAAGCTACCTAATGCTTGGGGATTATACGACATGCATGGTAACGTGTGGGAGTGGTGCGAAGATTGGTACAGCGATCGACTCCCTGGGGGCAGCGTGACTGACCCGACGGGCCCCAGTTTGGGCTCCTACCGCGTGTTCCGCGGGGGCAGTTGGAGCTACAACGGCCAGTACTGCCGGTCGGCGGTCCGCGACTACGACTGGCCCGACGGCACGAGCAGCGGCCTCGGGTTCCGCGCCGCCCTAGTAGCAGTTCCTTGAGGCGGCAGCCTTGACCTGAGCTACAGCAGCAGTTGGGCAGCGGAGCGGCGCAGAGGCGCGCGCAGGCGGCGGAGGGACGGAGCCGCCGGCGAGCGCCGAGGAGCCGCGGAGCGGGAGCGGTGGTCGAGGGGGCGGCAGCCCCCTCGTTATCATTTGACCCACTCGCACGTCGAAAAGGCAAATTACTATCATTCCATTTTGACAACAGCCTCCCACTGCCCCCACTATCCTCCAAAATGCCGGCCGATGAAAAGCAATGCTCTTGACCCGCTCGCGCGTCCAAAAAAGCAACTTCCTATCATTTTGAATTTCCATGCCGTCGAGGCGATGCTCCGGCCTGATGATGCACCTGATATTGGCCTAGGTCCAGACCTCCGCAAAACCCGGCCAATATCAGGTTGTCAGGTCAAAATGACACGATAATCAATGGTTAGGCAGTATGAGGTAATGTGATGACCTTTTACAGAGTCCACCTTATATCGAGCATCTTGGTTTTACCTTTGCTTTTTTCATGTGCCACCATCCAGCAGGCCAAAATGGCAGATGAGCGCTCAGGCATTGTCGTGGATGTTGGTGACTATACAGTTATGGTTCCTTCTGGTAGGGAATGGAGTGTTACCATCGATAAGCACAGAGGGACATTAGTCGTTGAAAAGCTCAAGAAATGGTGGACAGGAAAGATCCTTGGCACCACTTTGATTAGAGTCTTTCAAAATAAGGTATTACCTGAGGAAAAGTGGTCAATGTCGGAGGAACAGGTTGCTGATGATTATAGGAATACGGAAGAGCATACAATGAAGGAGGCCGCTCAAAGGGGTGAATACGATCTCAAAGAAGTAAGAAGAATATCTCTTCAAATCAGTGATAAGAAACTCTATGCAATGAGCTACAAGATCACAAAAGGTTCATGGTTAAGTGGTGCGCCTAAAGCGGTAGAAGCCATGCTCTATTTATATTTTCCTCGAGATTTCAAAAAGACGCATACTTTCTATGGTTTCTTGATAAGTGAAAGCTACGAACGAGGGTCACTTGTAACCAAAGATCTCGACCAGATATATCCAGTGATAAATAGCTTTCAGCTAAAAAATAAATAGCTAAGAACCGGTGTATATTTCAATAGGCTATTTGTTACCTAACTAATCAATCCAGCCGACCGCTTACAGCGGCGGCTGATTTCTACCGTTAGGCGACAACGCGCACGTCAAAAGGACACACCATGTGGGAAATGCCCAAAGTGCAAAGAGGAGTGTGAAGACACTTTCGACAGTTGTTGGAGTTGCGGCACAGCACGCGACGGTTCACCTTCCGCCGAGCCGTTCCCAGAGCGCAGCAGCATAGCTTCCGAGTCTTCGCCAACTGCTTCGAGTACGCCGAGGCCGTCCAAGAGTGGCAGACGTTCCATCATCTCATATGTAGGGGTCAAACCATAGTATTGTTCGTTTTGTTGTTGACGCTGGGTATTGATCCGTCGTGTGGTGGCCAATGCCGCGCAAGCTGAGAATGGAGTTCCCGGGTGCTGTTTACCATCTTATGAGCCGGGGTGATCAGGGAGGGGAAGACATCTTTCTGGACGACGTGGATCGACATGACTTTCTAAAGACCCTCGCTGAAGCCTGTCAAAAGACGGGGTAAGACGGGGTGGGAGGTTCATGCCTATTGCCTGATGCGCAACCATTTCTACCTGGTAATCGAGACCCCGGATGCGAACCTGGTCGAGAGGATGAGGGTGGACCGGTTGCTGGGGGAGCATGGCATTGTGGAGGGATTGGGGCGATTAGGCTGGAGCTTGGAGGAGTTGAAGGGGCGGCGCAAAGGGGATTGGGCGAAGATGGCGGTGGCGGCGCGGCTGCGGCGGGAGACAACACTGACGGTGTGGGCGATTGCGGAGCGGTTGGGCCTGGGCACATCCAAGAGCGCCAACAAGCGGCTGCACGAATGGATGCGGAGCGAAGCCGGGTCGAACCGGCCGCAGTAGAACGTTAGATAGTGAACAATACTATGGTTTGACACCTCCGATTTCGTTTGCGTGACCTTGGTGGTGGATGGCGTTCACGACGGCAGGCGCGGCAAACCGCAGTTGCGGGGCGGTCGGGTTTTGATACAGTGCGGACATGGCAACCGATTACCTGGCTTTCTTCGAACAACGGGCAGAAGTCTGCGGCGGCGAATGGGTCATCAGAGGCACTCGCGTCACCGTGCGGACCCTGTTGGCCAGCCTCGCCGAACGCGCCACGGTGGAGGAAATCCTCGCCGATTTCCCGACGCTGACCGAGCCAGCGGTGCGCGCCGTTATAGCGTTCGCGGCCGCCTCGGCTGAAGAAGACCTGCCGGTCCCACCCGTCCCGCAGCCGGCATGAGGATCAAGCTCGACGAAAACCTACCGGCGTCGCTGGCCAACTCCCTGGAGGCTCTGGGGCATTCCGTGGACACGGTTCGCGCGGAGGGGTTGGTGGGCCGCCCGGACTCCGACGTTCGGCAAGCGGCCCAGGCCAGCGCGCGCGTTTTGGTTACCCAGGACCTTGATTTCTCCGACATTCGGAAGTTCCGTCAGGGCACGCATCACAGCTTGGTGCTGATCCGACTGCGATTGCTCGGGCGCCTGGCTTTGGTGTCGAGACTGTTGCAGGTGTTTCGCTCGCTGGGGTGAACACTTGGGGTGGATGTTTCGTGCTTGTGACCGATCGCAAGGTGCGGGTTCACCGGGCTCGGTTGAAAGACGGCAGCAACCGGGACCGCACATGATGTCGATGACGCGTTCGCTTTTCGCACTGCGCGTTCTTTTGCCCATGCAACCCTCCGCAACCTCTCGTCCTCACGGCACGGACATTGCCCGGTAGAGCAAGAGTAACCATTCAGGTCGATGCGGGAGTTGAGTGGGTGTTCTGGTGTGACGATAGGGGGCGGCAATAAGCGACGGAGGGAGTGAAAGAGTTCTGCAATGTTTTCTGAACTCTCCTACCCCACTGGGCGATGCTCGGTGCCGATGAACACTCCTTGCATCCTTCAGGGTCGCATGATTGGGCCCGATGAGCTGCTGGCCATTCGGCGGCTCTGTGCCGCCCAACTGCGCCAGAGCCGCTACCAGCTCTCGCGCCGCTTGTTGGAGTGTTTGGTCCACCGGTATCAGTACTTGAGCCAAACCATTGCTGGAAGCAGCGAAACCAGGTCCAAGTTACTGCCAAAGTGTGAGTAATGAGAGTCACTCCCGCGCCCGCAGGATTACGGCGCCGATGTCGGGGGACCCCTCGCGGTTCAATCACCGAACTCCGTCCGGCGGGACGGTATGCTCACGCCGGTAGGCCCACAGCAGCTTTTCCGCAATGCCGTAGCTGGTCTCCAACCCGCCGAGCCGGTTGCGGGCCAGCCAGAGTCGCTTTAACTCTGGCATGATCCGCTCCAGGTCGCCGGCCAATGCCTCGCGGGTTGCCGGGGGCAGGTCCTTGACCTGCAGGCTCGGGGTCTGCAGAAGCGCGATGGCCAGGCGGCAGGCATGTCGGAAGAGGTTCGCATCGTTTTGGAATTCGGCTGCGATGAGCTCGGCTTCGGGATGGGCCATGCGCGAGTCGGGCAGACGGGCGATCGCCCTCTCGACCCATTCGAGAGCCTTTTGACAACCTTCGATCTTAAGTTCCCCCTTGCGATACCACTTATCGGTGAATTCGGGGTGAAGGGCCGCGTAGTACATGATGCAGCCCATCGGCGTGCCGTCCTGCATATAAACTCCTGTCTCGAGGTAGGCATTGCCCAGATCGTAGGCCAGACGGCCCATGACGCCGGCACGATCATGAAAAACGTGAAGGTCGAGGGCCCGCGGCAGGTCAATGCTCCGGTTGGCCTCGTAGGCCCAACTGACCCCGGCGCCGTAGGCCAATGGCAAATAACTGATGGGGAGATGTTCCCAAAATCCGTAAATGCCCCAGTTGCAGATCAAGTAACCGATCGCGCCGTTTGCTCTGCCGTAGCGGGCCGCTTCCTCGAGGTTGGTCATCGCGTTCTTGGTACGACCCAGCAAGGAGGCCCAGGACGAGCTGCCCGGGCAAACATAGAACGGCAAGCCAGCGGCAGCTAGTTTGGGGAGGTTGTCCCTAAAGTAGGGATGTTCATCCTCGTAGTACCAGACCATCAGCGTCGAATCGGCGGGTGCGTGCTCGATCAGTTCGGGATGGCGGAGGATCATGTCGGCCCAGAACTGCATGCGCCGACCGTTGCGCCGGACCACTTGTTGCACCTGGCGCAGATAGTCCACATAGACCTGGCCATAACCGAGTCTTTCGACCACGGACTTGCTGCGGCCTTTGCCGACCTCATCCGTTTCGTCGCAGCCGACGTTGACTTGGCGGCTGCGAAAATGCGGGAGCAATTCATCCAGCAGACCGCCGACCAGCTCGAGCGACCCCGGGTCGGTCGGGCAGAGGGTGCTGCCGCCGGGTCTCTCCGCCAGCCGTGCGTAGGGTTCGTGTCGGAGCCAGCGTTCCATGTGGGCGAAGGTGTTTTGGTTCGGGACCAGCTCGATGTGCCGTTGGCGGCAGTAGGCATCCAGTTCCATGACCTGCTCGCCCGTCATCGGGCTGGACCCATTCCAGACCGTTGGATGATCGCGATAGGCGAAGGCGGCCTCGGTGTAGAGCTGAAGCTGATTCAGTTTGAGAGAGGCCATCAAATCCACGAGCCGGAATAGCGTTTCCATCGTGGGAACTTTGTCGCGGCTGATGTCGAGCAGGAAACCGCGGTGGGGGAAATCAGGCCAATCCTCGATTGTCAGGCACGGCAGATGGCCCGACCGGGCGCTTTGGGCGGCGATCTGGCGAAAGGTCTGGGCGCCGTAGAACAAACCCGCCTCGTCGCGAGCCACCAGTTCGATTCGGGCGGGCTGGATTCTCAACCTGTAACCCTGAACGTGGTGAATTCGGTCGGGGTCAATCTCCAGGGTTGCACCGATACGTACGTCTTCGTCCCGACCGAAGGCGGTTAAATCCCACGATCCTGCGGAGCCGATCAGAGCCGACTGGACGATCCGCCCGGCCTGAAGCAAGGCATCTCGGTCCCCGTTACGCAGCCAGATCATTCGCCCATGCTTGAGCGGTAGCGAGTCGTTCAAATCCGGCCGGCATTTCTGGGGCGCCGGCAGCAGCAGGAACGGCTGGCCACCAGAGTTCTGATCCGCTTGCACAAACTCGCCGCTCGCTTTGGCGGTCGCAACTCCGAGGGTCACCCACACCAGACTAAGTGCAAAGGCAGCGCCCCGGGGAATGGTTTGGTAGTTGGGATTCGTCATGGCTCTTTCTTGATCTCGCTCAACGACCAGATGGTGTTGTCCCACTGGACCATCGGGATAGCCCTTGGGCTCACGGGGAAGCAGGGTTCCACACGAAGGTGGCCACGGCCCTGGCTGGGAGGCGCGTTGTGGCATAGCGTCCGTTCGAAATGAGGGTCAGCGGTTTTTCCGCGCGATTATTGTTCACCACGACGAGCACGGACTCACCGTCCGGGCTGCGATAGGCCACGTGAGCGAACGTTTTGTCGTCGCCCGCGCTGGCGATGCGTTGCATGCCACGGCGGATGAACTTCATGAACTGGCCGTAGAGGAAGAAGTCGAAGTGCTCCCTGGGCTGCAGGGTTTTGGGATCGAGCGTGATGATCGTGCGGCTGGCCTTGAACGGGCCATTGTTGGGTTGGCCATTGTCGTCCAGGATCGTCACCCAAGCGTTGTAGGAGGAAGCGTGATTCCGCAGCATCTCCACCAGTTCGACACCTCCTCGGAGGCCGAACACCGAGCCTTCGGTGAAGTGGATCGGGACGTGCGGGAATTCCCGGTGAAAAGCGGTCATGCCAGATGGATTTCCCGCGTAGCCGTGAAAGGCCACACCATCCACGAACTGCGCTGCTTGCGGGTCGCGCAGGATCGCGCGCGGATAGGCGATCCCTGCGTCGTCGCCACGAGGCTGGATGTTGTAGTTGTGGTCATAACACCAGATGCGCGTCTTCAGCCCGTGCCGACGAACCGCCGGTCCAAGATGATCGCGGATGAAATCGCGCTCTTGTTCGGCCGTCCAGTGGCAGGAGGGATAAAACCAGTTCGGGTCTTTCTCTTTGGCCCGGTCCACCCCCGGCTCGTTCTGGACGGTGACCGCGTAGATCGGGATGCCTTCGGCCTCGTAAGCCTGAATGAACCTCACGAAGTATTCGGCGTAAACCGGATACCACCGCGGCAGCAGACGGCCGCCGATCATCGTGCCGGTGCTTTTCATCCAACCCGGCGGACTCCACGGCGAAGCGAAGAAGAGCAGATCGGGATTCTTTTGTTTCGCCAGCCTGAGCACGGGCAGGACGTAGGCGCGATCTTTCTCAATGGAGAAGCGTTTCAAGTCCGGATCGGTCTCGCCCGGACCGAGATCGTTGTAGGAATACCACGGATCGCCAGTGAAATCCGGCGTCCCCATGCAAATGCGCATCAGGTTCATGCCGATGCCGCGCTCGCGATCCACCAACCGCTCCATCGTGCGCTCGCGGTCGGTCGGGGTCATGCGCCATAGATTCGAGCAGGTGGCTGGTTCCAGCGATGCGCCCATGCCGAGCATCGTCTGATACGTCTCGGTGGGGTTGACGTCGATGCGACTGCCGCGTGACTGGCCGGCGGTCTGCCAAGCGAGCGGCGGTTGCTCGGTGAGTTGCAGTTTCAGGTCTGCGGTGCTGACCCACCAGCGGATGGGATTCGGTGCCGAGGAGGCGTCCGACGCCGGCAACTTCAGACTGAACCCGACGACCAGCAGCGCGGCTTTGAAGCAGGTGGCTAACGAAAACCCGGCGCCGTTTGCGGATAGCTTCATGGGGTCAAGATGCGTTGAAGTTGTTCCAGGTCTTCCGGCTTGTTTCCGGGATCAAAGCCAAACGAGTTTTCGAAGGAGACCAGCTTCTGGCGGCGCGCTTCCAACTCCGCCGCCAACCCCGCACGCGGCGACACGACGAAGACATTCTCCGCGCCGCCTAGACCGGAAATCTCGATGCCCGTGCTTGTTCTTCTGAAAAGGACCGGTCGCACGCCTTCGGCCTCCACACGCGACACTTCCGCCACGTCCCGCAAGTACGCCGGCAGCGGGAACACGAACGTCGCCTGCCGGGGCGAGCCGAACTTGAACACACGTTCGACATGGTTTGGTTCGTAGGCCAAATCCAGCGCAAAGCAAACCGCGCCGCCCGGGCCGGCGATGACCGCAATGTCCCAATCGGGTTGACCGGCCAGCCTGCGCCGCTCGAAGTGATACGCGTCCCCTTCCAGGTACAAGTCCTCCAGCACCCGGATTTCGCGTCCGACGCGGGTGATCGGTTCGATGAGGTCGGGGAACCGGACCAGCGATTTCAGGCTCAGGTTGAACCAGTAGAGCGAAGTGATGCGATGCGCCAGCGCATGATAAGCCTGCGCGCGCAGCTCCGCCGGCGTGGGCGACGTGCGCGCGCGGCCTCCGTAGCGGTCCCAGCCGTGATGCGCCCCCTGTGACCAGTAGGCAATCGGGCGCGGACGGTTCAATTCACGCAGGCTGATGGTCAAGTCGCCGATGGTCTCGAGCGGCGCGCCCCAGCGGATCGTTTGTCCGCTCCACCGATCATAACGCGACCACGCATCCGCCGCCGGCGCGGACACACGGTAGGCGTCGTAGTGGGGATAGTCCGAGAGCCCCGCATAGTCCCGCCAGATGCGTTCTTCGCTGTGCGTTACGCTGGTGGGCAGGCGCGTGCCGGCGTAGGGCGCCAACGCCCGCCAGACGTCCATCGGCGGCACGGGCCGGCCACCGCCGTATTGCGGCTCGCCGAGGAACTCGACGGCGTGGATGCGAGGCAGGACGTCGTTGCGGTCGAATCGCTCGAAGGGCGTGAGGCGGTTGAAATACTTCAGTGGGTATTTCGCATACAGCTCCGGGTTGTCGGTGTAACCTGCCACTTCACCGATGTGCGCGGTATTGATGTGCATCCGGCGCAGCGTTTTGAGGAACGGTTCGAAGGTGAGGCTGCTGCGACCGCCCACATTGTCGCTGACCCAACCGCCGCTGATGTCGAACACCTCGCGCTTGATGCGCAAATGCGCCCAGAGCGTCAGCGGTTGGTCGGTCGCGTCCCGCAGGCGCACCTCGACGCCCGTATAAGTCAACGGCAACGGCCCGGTGTCAACCCGCGCGCCGCCGCGGTCACGGGCGGGAATCACGCCGCTGACGGGAAACGTGTTCAGATTCGTGCACCACGGTCGCGACCGCAACACGCGCCACGAAGCATTGCTCTCCGGAAGCCACAACCGGCAGGCCTCGATGCGCAGCGGCCCGCCGGTTTGATTAGCGACATGAAAGACCATCGAGGTGGGAAACGGATTTGCCGGATGTCCCAGGAACGTGACGGCAGAAAGCCAGACCCGCGGCGCAGCGAGATCGAACTTCATTTCCGCGTCCGCCACGGCCAGGGTTGCGTCCGTGCCCGCACCCCAGGGCGCGCGTTTGCCGGTGAAGGACCAGACCGTGAGCGCGCCCGGCGGCAAGGACAGGGGCTGATTTGTCCAGGCGCTGGGGAAATCGTGCCAGGTCCATTCATCGCCGGCCAGCAGTTCCTCGGGAGTCCTGCCTCGAACCCGGACGGGGGCGTCCACGGCCAGCCGCAATTCCTGCTCGCCCGCGTTGCGCAGGAACAGCTCGACCCTGGCCCCGAGGCTGAAATCCGGCTCGCGCCGGTACTTCAACTCCCGCGACTGCACGTGAGGTGTCACCGTAACGCCCGCCAAGTCGAGCTGGGCCAATTGTGCGGGACATGAGCACAGATAACCGAGCATCACCAGACTCAGAATAGAAGAGCGCATTTGCTAGTCAGCCATATTTCAAGGCGCCACAAACTCGATGGCGAACAGTTTCGCCTGTTTCATCTGCACGCGCAGCATGATGGGGCGGCCTTCGTGGCCGATGGTTTCCTCGCCTTTCCATGTCACACGGTGCGCCAGAGAATTGCCAATGATCCGATCGCTCTCGGCAAACGTGCGACCGGGCAGGTCCTCACGACTACCCCACTTGCGCACCGCCACCTTGAGGTAACCGGTTGGTGCAACATCCGCATTAACTCGCAACCGGTCGCCCGGCGGCACGACATATAGCGTGGCGAACTCGCCCTCGCCGTCCGCTTGCAACGCCACCAACCTTCCCTTCGGCCACATGGCCAAACCTGACACGCCGGGCACGCCCGGAAACAAACCTTTGCGTTGCGCCAGGTCGCGTCCGGGATACTTGTGCGGGATCGGACTGCCGCTGTATCCAATGGCCCACTTGTCGCCCGGATACTCGAGCAAATTCCCGGTGCAGGTCACAAACGCGCCGTCCGGTTCGCCCCATTTCCCGGGCGACACCACCGGGCCGCCGGGCACGCGCGCCCAGTGCCAACCGTCCGAGCTGGAGAGCAGCCACACCGCCCCGCCGTCGTTTTCCAGTTCCCACACCCACGGAAACATGACGTGGTTGTCGGGCGCGCCAGGCAAGGTGGTTTTTCCGTTGGTGTAGAAGAGGTGACTGGGTGGCATATCGGCGCCGGTGCTAACGACGATTTCGGGCGGGCTGAAATGGCGGAAGTCTTTGCTGACGGACCGGCCAATCGAGCGCCGGCCCACGTTGATCCAGGAAGTCGAATCAGGCGGCTGGTCGTCTTTGATGCGCTCGTTGACTTGCCAGGCGCGCACGTAGGCCACGTAGAGCTGACGGTCCACATCGTAGTAGCAGGTGTTGAGCGTGTCCGCATGTTGGATCATCAACGGCTCCGGAAGCGATTTCCAGTGCAGCCCGTCCGGCGACACAGCTCCGAAGAAACCAAACACACATCGAAAGCCGCCCACGTCCGGTCGCCGCGCCATGGTGTCCGCCTCGCCCGGATACTTCTTGTCGAACGCAGCCCATTCTTCGTCGGTGATAATGCCGACATACACCATTTTGTAACGTTCCTCGGTTGAGGAGGGGTCAACGAACACGCTGCCGCCGTGGAACCCGCGCGTCGAGCCGTCGAGGTCGCCCCGCCACACGATATTATTGCTGCGACTGCCGGCGTATTCGTAAATGCCCAGATTCGGCTGAGTCCACGTCACGCCGTCCACTGATTCGGCGTATGCCAGGTGCCCGTTTTGTCCGGGCATGATTTTGTCCTTGCTGCTGAACGGCTCAGGGTCGGGACAAGGACCGATGACATACCAGGCTTTGTACTTGCCCTGATCGAAAACCTGCGCCTGGAGTTGGCCTGGCTTGAACGGCACTTTCTCCGCCGGCTGCACCACCAGCCGAATGCCGCGCGGCATGTCGAACGTCTCGAACACTGCGGGCCGGTTCCCATCGCCTTTGAGCCATGCGCCGATGTTGCGCTCCGCCTCGCTTGCGTCGGGGCTGGTCTGGATGCGCCAGGTGAAGTTCCCCTGCCGGACGTATTTCCAACTGGTGAAATAGATCGCCCGGCCTTTGAGCTGGACCGGCTCGCCAAAGTAACGCTCGGCGTTTGCGAGCGACAGGACCGCGGCGGTCAACAGCGCGAGTGAGTATCGAATAGTTATGAAGGTTTTCATGTTTGTCATGGTTATCTCAAAGCGTGCAGATCACAATCGTCGTAGGTCACGTGCCCCTCGGTGTAGGGACAGTGAATGACGGTATCCAGGATGTAACGCACCGCGGTAGTGTCGCCCGCGGTGACGAATACATGCTGAAGCAGTTGGTACGGCCCAGCGGTCTTGACCTCAATCTTGGGATGCTGACGCAGGGACCGACCGCCTTTGTCCAACTCCCATATGATCAGGCCTGCCGAATCGTTGGTGTGCTGGCCAAAACCCTTTCCATGCAGGTCTGCCGCACGCACCCAAACCGAAGCGATATAGCGCATGTTCGGCTCGGCCTCGACATCCTGGTAAATGCGCGTGTGGCCGTGCGCGTCGGTGTGAGTGCGAATGGCTCCTTTGCCAATATGGAACTCCGGCAAGCCCCAGTCCGGATGTCGGACGTAATCCGCCTCCTGCCAGACGTAACTCTGCGATTCGCCGCGGAATTCGGCGGTCCAGTCGCCGAAGGGTTTGACCATAACCGCCGATCCAACCAATCCGGCGGTGGTTTCTTCAAACCCCGAGTTCAGCAGGAGATTGCCCGTCACCGGCGCGGGTGGCGCGGAAACCGGCTGCGCTCCCCGACCGCCACGGCCCGGTCCAATTTCGAGCGCCTGCAAAAAAGCCTCGCCACGCGCGACCTTGTCACCATCTATGGTGCGAGCGGCGGTGAGGCGGATTTCGATGACGCCGTTCATTGGCGTGAGATCGTTGAACACCAGGTCAACAGCGCGGTTCGGGCCACCGGCGGTGGCCGCCACGTCGAGTCGCTCGACCAGTCGGCGTCCGTTGATGCGGATGTCGAAGCAGTGCTTTCGCGTGTCCAAGCCGCGCGTGGCGGCGAACTTGAGGCGCGCATGATAACGCCCGGGGCCGACGGTGACGTTCACCCAGAAATCCCGGTGATGGACGCCGTAGCGATACAGCTCCGGATCGGGCGTGCCGGTGATTTCGTCCGGGGCCGGCTTCGTCCACCAGAAAGCGGCAACCGTGTCCTGCTGCGGGGCGCCGCGGGTGACAAGCTCCGTGCCGGGCCGCCAGGTGTGTCCGGCGGAATCGCGGTAATCGTCTCGTCCGGTGTAACCAAAGATCATTCGCTGGGCGGTGCGCGGGCCGGTGCCGGATGGGAAGTTGGCCACGCCCTCGGCGGCGGAATACTGGACGCTTCGAACGCGCACGAGGGCGCCTTGCGAGTAAGGATTGCCGCGGCCACGCGCAACGAGTCGGATGGTGTGCGCGCCGGGCGGGAGGCCATTGCGATAAAAGAGCACCTGTCGCTCGCGCGGCGTGGGGTTCCAGCAGTCCACGTGAACGAGTTGCTTTTCGTCATCCAAAAACACATCCGCAAGACCGCCGTCCGGGCCGACGTTGCCGATCACGCGCGCCTGGTTGCCGAAGAATCGAGCGGTGACCGTTGCGCCCGGAGCTTTGGTTGCTCTAATCAGCCCGCCGGCACCGGTCTCAGTCTGCCATTCACCGCTGAACTCGAGTCGCTCCCCGCTCAAAACGCGCTGCGGATCGTTGCCGGTGACAACCACGTTTGTGGCACCGTCGTGGCGGATTGCGACAATGGCGTCGCTGTTGCTGAGGCGTTTCACCGTGTAACCATTTGCGTCGAGCGCGCGCCGCGGTTTCAAGGCGCGTCCATTGGCGAGAATCTGTTTCGGCTCGAATGCCAGCCGCAACACCTCCACTGCGGGGCCAGGCGCGTCAAAGGTGCTGTATTCAACGCGGCCGTCGTCATAGACAACCGAGTTGATGACGGACGTGGCGCGCACGATGTGGTTTTCGCGGTTGGCGCCCAGTTCCTCGGGCAACCAGCCGACGCCGTCCAGCAGAAAGCGCAACGCCAGCGGATGCGCGATGTTAAACCAGGCGCTGTTCACAATAACACCGCCGTCGATGTTGTCCTCGGTGCGCCCGTCCGGGTGGCCGTCGTAGGTCTGGAGCACCAGTTGGCGGTACGCCAGCTCGCGCATCCAGGGATCGTCCGCCAGCACGGCGTAATGCGCGACGGTGGGTGCGACACAGAATGGCGCGTACCACAACGACCGCCCGCAGCAACTGCTGGACTCAGGGTACGCCCATGCGCCGCTGTAAACGTCGCCGCCGGAGTCGGGTGCCACGCTTGTGCGGTTCAGAAACAGTGTCAGGATATTCCGCGCGTCGCGCGGCCAGTTCGAAAATTCGTCTCGGTGGTTGAGCAAGTAAGTAACGGCATCGGGTGTGGTCAGGCAATTCTGAGTTGGATTCGGCCAGTCCCAGAAATAGCGGCCCCAGGTTTCGTCCACGAACCAGGCCGGGAGCAGCTTGTCGCGCAGATACCGCACGCCTGCTTCCCGCGCTTCGAGCAGCCGATGGTCGCGTCCGGTGTGCCCCAGACGGATCAGCTCGTCGAGAAAAGCCAGGATCATGGTGACGCCGCCGGTCTGGCGGTTGTCCTGCCAGGGCGCAGCCTCCGGATTCGCATAGCGCGGCCAGGGGTCTGCGTTGGGATCGAGATTGCAACGGTCGGCCAACAGATCGCCCCAGTGCCGGGCTGTCTCGAACCAGCGGCGGTTGCCGGTGAGTTGGTAGGCGCGCAACAAGCCCCGACCGGTGCAGGCGACCAGGTCCAGTTGAATCATGCCCCGCGGATCGGGCTTGTAGAAGGCCTTTCCTTTCACCGGCACGCTAATGAACAGACCTGGCCAGGGATGGTCTGGCGGTGTCAGGCAATGGTCCACGAGGTAATCGGCCATGTAACTGATGTGGGCGATGGCGGCGGCATCACCGGCGTAGCGGTAGTAATCCACCAGGCCATTGAGCACGCTGGTTGCGCGCTGACTCAGGTCGCCGTTGCTCCAGTCGCCGGGGTCGCCCGGTGTGATGATGCCGTTGGTGGAAATCCCCCAGAACCCGCTGAACACGTAGGCCGGATACTGGGCAATCGCATTGGTGGGCGTGGTCCAAGGATAGCGCTTGAGCGTTTCGGCGGCGACGCGAATGCGGAAATCCACCTGGCCGTTCAGACCGTGATACCACGGGGCGATGACGCCGCACCGGTCATGGACGGCTTCATAAGCGTAGTAATGCGCTTGGCCCGTGGCGGCGCTGGCATGGAGAATCATTCCCCAGAATCCGAGTGCCAGCCAGCCAATCCGGGCCAGCGCCCCGCACTGTTGTTCTGCGATAGTTCGCATGAGTTCCTGAATGTACCGACTTGCCAACGCCCTCGGTCAGCGGGCTTCCACATAGACCGCATACAACCGCACGTCTTCAAGCCGCAAGCCGTCGAAGTTCACCCGAATGCGGATGGGGCGCTCTGACTTCACAGTGTCACCGCTCTTCCAGCGCACGGGCAAATGAAATGCAGAATCGTCCCGGAAAGGTTCGCACTCGGTGGCAGCGTGACCGGACAAAGGTCGGAAACGCTCGTCCAAGATTTCCACGGCGAGCCGGGCGTGCTCTGAAAGGTGGCTGGCGTTGAGAAAAAACCGTGCGCCGTTGGATGGCAGACGGATTGGCGCGCTGATGAAATGCGGTTTCACTTCATCCACCCAGGTCTGGCCTTCGATGGGCGCGCGCGTGGCGTGGAAATAGCCCAGGCGGTCGAGCCGCCACCACGCGGCACGGATGCCTTCGCCGCCCATACCGGCCCAGATCGAGTAGTAGGTCACGGTCTTGTCGCCGACATTCACCACGCCCTGGCCCTGGGCGAGCCGCGGCGGGTCGCCCGCGGGGCTGGCGGTGCGCCAACCCTCTTCGCGCGACTCGATGATCCTGAAGTCGGGAATCGGCTCGTGGTAGTGGAGACCGTCCGCGCTGACGAGCAGACCAATGTCCATGCGCAGGTCCCGCCGGTCGTCCGAATACAAGGGCGCGTTCCACTGGCCATAGAAGCCCAAGATGACGTTGCCGCGGTCCCACAGGCCCGCGCCCAGATGCACCTGCGGACCCACCTGGTAGTTAAGATGCACCGGACGCGGCGGCAGATTGTCGCGACGGAAACCCAGCGCGCCCGCGTCGGTCCAGTGCTCGAAGTCATAGGACGCCAACGTGAGCAAGACCCGCTTCTGAAAGGCGCGGTCCAGGCCGGCATTCTGGCCGTTGACGTAGTAACAGCCGTCGCGCTTGACCAAGCCGGTGTTTTCGATCCGGGTGTGGGTGACCGGATTACGCGGTGAGGGTTGCCAGCGCAGGCCGTCGGCACTGAACGCGACGCAGCCCTGGTTCTTGCTCCGCTCGGACTCGACCTCGCAGAACATCTTGAACCGCCGACCGGGGTCGGGATCGTCGGGTTCGTGGAGCACGTTGCAGGACATCACCCGCCCGCCAAAGTTGAGGTCCACCAGATTGTTGCTCGTCGAGCCGGCGTAGTTGACCAGGCCGAGCGCAGGCTTCTCCCACCGGAACCCGTCTTTGCTGGTCGCGTAACAGACGCGCAACGGACCGTACTCGCTCTTGCCCCGGCCCAGATACCACATGCGCAACTCGCCGCCGACCTGGAGCACCGTGCCGTAGTAGCTCATGGACTCGCTGTCCGGTGCGTCCGGCCCGCCGGGTTTGAGGACTGGGTTGGCGGGGTCGCGCTGGGCGGAGATGAGTTCAAGCTGCAAGCCATGGCGGAAGGGAACGCTGTAGTTGTCGAAGGGAAAAAGGACCGCCTGCGACAGCGCGGCTTTTCTGTGGCCGGTCATGTCAATCTCGAAAGCAATGGTCCGCACAGCTAACGGCTGGGCGCCCACTAGCCCAACGGTGAGCAGGGTCAGCCAGCGAACCGCGTTCTTAACGGGGTTTCGGTTCAACCGCCACGACTTCTGAGGCTGGGAGCATTGTTTCATAGCTGAAGGCCTCTTCGCGGACTCGATACGGGCTTCGTTTACTGGCATTGGATCGCTTTCTGTTCTTTCGGTGAGAACAACTGGAATTCCCAGAAGGTAGGCACGTCCGTGGCATCGGTCAGGCTCAAGCGGTAAACCTGAGCGGTGACCGGATCGAACCAGAGTTCTCTGAACCTGCCAAGGGTGGTTCCGGTGGCCACCGGCTGCCAAGTGTCGCCGATCTTGGCTTGCAGCACATACTGGCGGACGCGATCCCACCCTTCGTCGATCATCGCTCGTGAGACGGTTGCAGGTCTGCCGAGGTCCACTTCCAGCCAACCGTTGGTGGCGCCTTTGGCCGCGGCCCAGCGGGTGGCCGGATCGCCGTCCACCGCTTTGTCCGCCGCGTGGTTCACGTCCCAAACGCTCGAGGCCTTCACTTGGCAACTTGTCGTTAAGGACGGTCGCGGTATCGACGTGGGATTCTTGAGCATCCTTCCCAACTCGACCAGTTGCTCGATATCCCCCTGGCGAAACTTGCCGGTGTAGTCCGGCGCGCAGGCCAACAGAACCGAGCTCGCGCCACGCTGGTAGGCCAGTTGGATGCGTCGATAGAGGAATTCCGCAGGGAACGGTTTGCTGGGCACAAACGGCTTTCCGCTGCCATACGTAAACCATACGGCTCCGGGGTAATCCCAGCGCCCCAGCAGTTCATCGCCGCGCTGCTGGGAACAAAGCTCATATTCGAATGGCAGATAGCAGGTCCGGCCTTCCACCGTTCGCAACGCGTTGTGTCCCTGGGCCAGCGGCAGGCACATTTCCCCATTGATGACGTCGGTGGGGAAAGCCTGCACTATGCTACCGTCTTGGATCGTGTTGTTGAACATGACGATCGTGTCGGCATCGACGTTCTTCAAGGAGTCGTAGAGCTCTTGTTGTGACAGGTCTTTGGCCAAGCCATCCGGTCACATGCGCCATATCCAGCCAGAAGTAGGCGATCTTTCCATACTGGGTCGCCAGCTCATGCAGTTGGGCCAGGATGATGGCCCTGGCGTCGGGATTGGGCCGCCAGGCATTGCCCCACAAACAATAGTAAAAGCCAGGCTCGATCCCACGGCGGCGGCACTCGGCAACGTATTCTCGGACGAGGTCCTTCCCGTAGGCGCTGTTCACCACGTTGATCAAGCTGGTTTTGCTGTCCCAAAGCAGGAGCTCGGAGGTGTGGCGCACGGTGAGCACGGCGTAGTTCATGCCCGCATCCTGGAGGGTTTGCATCCACTCCTTGACATCAAGTGCGGCGGGCTGGAACTCGCCAACGGGGTCTTTGCTGGGACAGAATTCCTCTCCGGAATACTGGTTCGAGTTAAAGCACAGAAACGCTCCGAAGCGCCAGGATCGGAATCGCTTCACCCGTGGGTCATCCGCACTGTCCGCCGGATAATGATGAGTGGACAGGTCAATTCGATAGGAGGCTAACTCGCGACCATCCGCCGCGGTGATCGTGATCACGGATATGCCTCCGGGCAGCCGCTCTTCGGTTACCGTCGGCTCGGTGGCGCACGCGGCACCAACTGTCATCACCAGTGTCAAGAGCGTTGTCTTCATTTCAGGGGATTCTCGAACCACACGACGCTGAACCACGATACGTCTTTGCCGTCCGGCCCGCGATGGTAATGCTCCTCGACATTGCCAAGCAGGTCAAGATCGCCGTCACCATCTACATCCAGCGGAATGAGATGGTCCCACTTTTCCCCAATCCACGGATCCCGCGTGTTGGCGCCGTCGGACCATTTGATGGGAAAGAACTTCCATGTGTCCGGTGATCGGCCGTTGTTCTCGAGCCAGAACACCGAGGCCTTGTCTTTGGGCAGATTGCCGTCGTTGTGGATCAGCGCACCAACCAGGTCCAGCCGGCCATCGCCGTTGAGGTCGGCGAACTTCACCGGACGACCGAGCCATTGAACCCAGTCCGGCTTCATCGCGCGGAGGTGTTGCCAAGCCACCGGTGAACGGCTCTTGCAACGAAAAAAGTGAATGAAGTTTTGCGTCTGCGTGGCAATGTCGAGCAGGCCATCGCTGTCGTAATCTCCAATGGCAGTTTGCGGCTTGGCGTAGAACTCGGCGGACTTCCAAATGGAATGCCGCGGCCACGGCTGCTGCTGTGCGGGCTTGCCGGCACCGGGGTTCTCATACCAGAACATCTCCTGTTCGTGGCGCGGCGTGTCCCAGTCGGCGTTGGCGACCACCAAGTCGGGCTGGCCATCGCCGTTGATATCGGCGAATACGAACCCGTGCCCGCTCAGCGCATCCGGGTCTATGAAGTGCGTTGTCCATTTGGCCAGGTCACGACGGTCTTTCGTGTCTTTAGGAGCGCGCAACCATCGGATGCCGGCATACTTCTTGGTAGCCATGTGGCGACGACCGCCAACCACGATGTCCAGAGCGCCGTCCCCGTCCACATCGTGGCATTCGGCATACAGGTATTGTCCGTTCTCGGTGCCCGGAATGTGCCCGGCATCCTGCCACGCTGCGGCTTCACGGGCTCTGCCCTTGCCCGGACTCCAGAAGACCCGTACACCGGTCGGCAAGCCTCGGCTGAGATCGTCGCCCTCGACCGTGATGAAGTCCGGTGCACCGTCGCCGTCCAAGTCGCCCAAGCAGGCATACTCTGGATTGCCGGTCTCGCCGAGAACCAGGCGCGGCCATTCCTTGCGGACATCGCCATTCTTGCCCGGATGAAAGATGATGGTCATCAGTCCGCGGCGTTCATCAATAACCGAGTAATCGTTGAAACCATCGCCGTCCACGTCCGCCGCGTTAAGGCTGTTGGCGATGAGGAAATCGCGACAAACGTGGTGCATGGGCCAGGGCTCATAAACGACCGGCTTATCGGCCTGCAAGATCGGCGCGGACAACAACCAGCAAAGCACGATCTGAACCGCC
>Ga0272448_1002980_pt1 | contig 20624 bp, 14 predicted proteins | sample YNPCB0191_FD_202220 | JGI IMG/M metagenome (GOLD analysis project Ga0272448, IMG submission 202220) | Hot spring sediment microbial communities from Yellowstone National Park, WY, United States - YNP-CB-019-1 | ecosystem: Environmental > Aquatic > Thermal springs > Hot (42-90C) > Sediment... | reverse complement strand
GGCAACGGATGGCTCACATCGCGCCCCGCCGCATCGCTGGCCGGGCTTTCCTTGGTCAGACTGGTCGCGCCCAACATCCTTCGCGGACTCAGGACAGGCTCTGATCGGCCACGAACGGCCCGACCCAGAGCGTCTGCCACGACAACGCCCAGTTCCCCTCGGAATTGATCGTCGCGCCCTCGAACCATTTCCCGGACACCTCGATTTGCGTGTCATCGAAAAACGACTCCAAGCGTCCGGCCTGCAAGAGCCGCTCGGCCTTGACCTGTGGCAGCGCCCACGCCAGAAAGTCGCGGTTGATCTGGCGCAATGCCTGCCAGCCCGGCGCGCCGAGGGCGCGCAACCATTCGCCCAGGGCGCTCTGATCGGGAAACTTCTCGACGCCGAGGAAGGCTTTGAGCGGTTCGTCTTCATTGAGGCGCTCGACATCGGCCAACGAGACGCCGCCGCTGGTGAAGGCGACCAAGAAACAGACCACATAGACTTCGGGATCGAAGCCGTGATGTTGGTCGGTGCGCGAATCGAGAGCGGGCTGCTGCTGGACGCGTTGGCGGAGGCCGAACTGTTCGAGCAGAGCGAGAGGGGCGAGTTGGCAGCCGTGGGCGCTGGCGCGGCAGGCAGGACGAAACTCAATGTCCAAGCGGTGGGGTCGTAGCGAGTAATGTTTGCTCATCCCCTCTATAGACCGGCCCCCGCGAAAAAACGTTCACCCAAAAGTGAAACTTTCAGCACAGTGCTAACGATTGAGGCGTCGGACACGGCTCCGCGCAATTGTGGTTGCACTACTTCGGCTCCGCGCGTATGTTCCACGACCATCATGAAGCCCAAAGAAAAAACCGCCGATCCTACCAACAGGGAAACGAAACCGAAGGAAGCGAAAGCCCCGCTCACCGGGGTCAAGGGTTGGCTTGGGTACCGGCCCGAAATCAAGGTTCTCGATTGCACCATCCGCGATGGCGGATTGATGAACGACCATTATTTTAACGACGACTTCGTCCGCGCCGTTTACGAAGCCGATCTCGCCGCAGGCGTGGACTACATGGAGATCGGATACAAGGCTTCGAAAAAAATCTTCCGACGCGAAGAACACGGCACATGGAAGTTCTGCGACGAGGACGACATCCGCAGGATCGTCGGCGACTCGAAACGGCCTGAAACCAAAATCTCCGTGATGGCCGACGCCGAACGCACCAACTACAAGGAAGACATTTTGCCGAAAAAAGACAGTGTGGTGGACATGGTTCGCATCGCCACCTACATCCACCAAATCCCCACTGCTCTCGACATGATCAAAGATGCCCATGACAAAGGCTATGAAACCACCGTCAACCTCATGGCCGTCACGGTCGTACCCGACAGCGAATTGGGCGGCGCCTTGGAAACGCTAGCCAACTCCGAAGCAGGCATCCTCTATGTCGTGGACAGTTTCGGCAACCTCTACAGTGAGCAGATCCGCGCGCTCGTCCGCAAATTCCTCCACTACGCCAAACCCGCTGGCAAAGAGCTGGGCATCCACACGCACAACAACATGCAACTGGCATTCGCCAACACTATCGAGGCCATCATCCTCGGCGTGAACTACGTGGACGCTAGTATCTGCGGTCTGGGCCGCGGCGCCGGCAACTGCCCCATGGAACTGATCTTGAGTTTCCTGCACAATCCGAAATTCAAGCTTCGCCCCATCCTCGAGTGCATCCAAAACACCGTGGAACCCTTGCGCGAAAAAGTCCGCTGGGGCTTTGCCATCCCCTACATGCTGACCGGCTGCCTGAACCGTCACCCCAAACCTGCCATGCAGTTCATGGAAAGCGATAACTACAAGAACATCGTCCAGTTCTATGACGACGTGATCGCTGACCAATAATCACCGCTGGCAATGGTTCCAGACCCCGCGGCTTGACTTCAGCGTTCGAGCCACACAGCACCGTCGCCGCCGCTCTCTCCCCCACCGTTATCCACGTTCTCCCTGCTCGGCATTTGAGTGTAACAGGTGTTACACCCAAATGGCTAAAAGGGATTTTTCCCAATCTACCTGAACACGCGACTGCGCAGCGAACCAAGTTCCACAAGAAATTCGGAGCCGGAAAGGCTGTAGATGTAGTCCACTTCAAAACCGTCGCCGAGATAGAGGCGCGGTGTGGGATTCACGATCGGATTCGGAAATGTCTTCTCGGGCTGGTTGTCCACCGCCACGGAGAAGTCTGCGCCGCGCACGGTGACGCGCAGCGTGTGCCACTGTTGCATCGTAAAATCGCAAACCGGTTCCCATTGGTTGCGCGTGTAGGCGTAGAGTTTGCCGGGACGATTCGCAGGCATGCCGAGACGAATCGGAATGCGGTCGCCGAGCGAACAAAAAATCAACATACCTACCGGTTGCAGCCGCAACACTTTCGTCTCGAAGGAAAACTCCAGCGATTGCCCAGCGGCAAGATCTACCGGGTCAATGTCCACGCCGGCGCTGGCGCGGGCGCTGAACTGGATTGTCTTCCGTTGCTCGACCGTCTTGATGCGCGGCAACGCGGTGCGCGCGTCGGGATTGGTGCGGACGACCTTCTTCTTGCCGGACTCGTCCTTGATGTCCTGCATCTTGATCATTTCCTTCGAGCGCGGCCAGACGTAGTAGCGCTCAGCCTTCGGCGCAGGCGCTACGATAGCTCCTTCGATGCTGCGCGGCTGATCGCCGGGACCGCAAGTGTAGGCGAGGTAGATGTTGCCGTTGTGCGCGACGCCTTGCGGATAGGCGCTGATGACGCCGGGCCGCGAGACCGGTGGCCCGGCCACGAAATCATCCGCGCCGCTGCGGCTGAAGTGCAGCGCGATGTTGAGTCGCGTGGAGTAGTCGCGATGGTTCACAAACGCATCCTGCTGCAACAGACAGTAGCGTCCGCCGTCGAGACGGAAGATTTGCGGGCGACAGTTCACCGTTTCCATGAATGAATAAACTGGATCATTGGGGAAATGCACCGGCTCGCCCTTGTTTGCGCCGGTGCCGACGGTGGTGAACCGCCACATGGTCCCGTGCGGGATGCCCTTGGTGAAGTTGCGCATGTAAGCGCGAAGTTTGCCGTCGCTCTGCTCGTAGAAAAACGGCTCCCATTGCGCCTGCGCGTCGTCCACCGAGCTGATCGGGTTGGAGCAATGCCATGTTGCGCCGCCGTCATCGGTGTAGAAGCAGGCGTTCCAGCGCAACACGATGCTGTTGGTAGGGTGGCCGCTGCCGGCGTCGTGCTTTGGGTCGCGTCGCGTGAGCGTGACCGGCGCGAGGACGCGACCGGAGGCGAGGAGCACCGGATTCTGGCTGGCGAAGATGGCGCACGGTTCGCCGTTGACGTCTTGCCGACGCTGAATCCGGCGGTGTTTCCAATTGTTGCTTCTCTTCTCCAACGTGCTGAGGTAAAGGCCGTCGAGGTCCGGGTTCTTGCTGTTGAACGACCAGATACACCAGAGTTGCTCATTGCGGTAATTCAGTAGATTCGGTTGCCACTGGACGCATTCGGGGTCGCGCGGCAAACCGTGTGGTCCCGTGTGAGCCAACAACCTCGGCGCGCTCCATTTCTCGAAGTCCGTGCTCGTAGCCCAGACGTTCACTTGGCCCGGCTTGCCTTCGAGATGTGTCTCGGCATGGGCGCCCCAGACACAGTGAAACCGTCCGTCGAACCATTCCACCGACGGCATGTGATTGTAGGCGTAGTGTCCTTCCGCGAGCTTGCCTTCGTGGATGGTGACGTGCTTCACCTGCGGCTGGTAGAAGTCGTAAAACCGTTCCGTCGTCGTCCCCCTGTCGGCGACGGCTTCGGAAGCGTCCAGCAGGCTAGCCAGCATCTGCGCAGAGGGAAGCTCCTTGAGCACGCGCATTTTCCAAGAGACCTCGGCCTTGATTTCTGGTCGTGGCTCACCTTTTCCCCATGCATCTGGAGGCAACCACGTGGACCATACCCATGCACCCTCACGGGTGAGCAGAACGACGAAATTGCTTGCCTTCGCAAATCCGACGGGCCGATCGAATTGGCCCTCGCCGAGATTGGGATCCACAGGTACCCAACCCCAACCATGCAGAAAGACCTCGGCAGCATTGTGGTTGGGTTCCTTGCATGTCACCTCTGTTGTGGAACCCATGTTGAAAACGCCCGTCATGCGCGCGGGAACTCCACCCGCTCGACATAAAGCGCAGAACAACGCAGCGAATTCGGTGCAGTCGCCCGACCGCGTCTGTAACGCCGTCAGCGCCCCAACCGCTCGCTGCGGTCGGTATCGTAGGATTGAGGCAGGGAATTGATAGGCGGCCTTGGCCTTTTCCCAAGGTGTGGTTTTGCCGGCAAAAATTCGTTCGGCGACGGCTACAATCTCGGGCGCATCCGATTCGACAAGTTTCGATGGTGACAGATAAGGTGCGACATTGGTCTCGCGTAGTTTCGCTGAGGGTTCTTGACGGGTGTAATCCAGCGGCAGCAAAAGCACATGCGATTTGATCTGTTGAGTGATGCAGGACAGGCCGGGAACCGGGAATTCAACCTCCATGTAGCGATCCGCCCCGTTCTTGTGAGCCTTTATAACAGATCGGGGAAGAGAGAAAGTCCGCGCTTGCTGATGAGCAAGATCGGAAGGTGGAATTGTAACACGGAAAACGAATCTTTTCACCGGCGTCCGGCTCTGATTGCTGACCGTCACAGAACAAGTGAGTTCGACCAGTCGCGCCATGCTGTTGGTGGTGACGCCATTCGAGGTGCACGCCTTCAACTCGGGAGACGAGGCAATGAAGTCGGAGCCGGCTTCAGCGGCTTCGAGGAAAACTGCCAAACAGAAAACAAAGCAAAGAACACGTTTCATCTTATCTGTTTGCCCGAATCACACGAACGCGATGCGTCGAGGTGTCGCCGAGGAACACTGAGCCGTCGGCATCCACGAAGATGCCGTGCAAGCGGTTCATTTTGCACTTGAGCGGATCGCCATCCGGACCGTCACCTTGCTCGCCCGTGCCGGCCACCAACTCCAGCTTGCTTGTCTTCACGTCAATCATGCGGACACTGTGACTCTCCGTGTCAGCGAGATACACGTTGCCGTTAGGCGCAACGGCGATGCCCTTCGGGCCGGACAGCGTCGCGTCCCTCGCGGGACCGCCGTTGCCAGTGAACCCCTTCTTGCCGGTGCCGGCGACGTGATGAATCGTTCCGCGCTTCATGTCGAGCTTGTAAACGGCGTTGCCTTCGCGCAACGCCAACCACATGTTGCCTTGCGCGTCGAAATCAATCGCGCGCGGCCCGTTCAACGGCGCGCCGGCGATCTTCGCGCCGTCGGGCGTTGGTTTCCGTTCGCCGGTGCCGGCGAACGTCGTGATGAGGCCCGTCCTCATGTCCACCTTGCGGATGCGGTGATTGCCAATGTCGCAAATGTAGAGCGCACCATCGGGACCGAACTGAATGCTGTGCGGCGATTTCATCTCGGCCTTCGTCGCCGGGCCGCCGTCACCGCTGAAACCGGCCTTGCCTGTGCCGGCCACGGTCGAGATGATCCGCGTTCGGGCATCCACGCAACGGACGATGTTGTTGCGCATCTCGACAAAGAACATGTTCCCTGCACGGTCGAATCGAATCTCATACGGCTCAAACAGTTCCGCCTTCGTTGCCGGGCCGCCGTCGCCGGAGTAACCTTTCCTGCCGCAACCGGCAACCGTCGTGATCGTGCCGTCGGGCGCGACGCGGCGAATGACGTGGTTCATCGTGTCGCAGACGTAAAGCCCGCCGTCGGGACCGCGCACGACGCCAAATGGCGAGTTCAACTGCGCTTTCGTCGCGGGACCGCCGTCACCGCTGTAGCCGGGTTTGCCGGTGCCGGCGAAGGTAATGATTTGCGCTGCTAGCAGGATTGGTAGGATCATAGGGTACGGTCTCCATGCGATTTCGCTGCGCTTGCGAAAGCGAGAATGTTTTCCCATGGTGTTTCGGGTTGAATTCGATTCGACGGCACCAGAAACCCGCGTCGGTCTTTCGCAGTCAGGTCGAGCAGCCGGCGCACTTCCGCACGCACGTCGTCGGGCGTGCCAAATGGAAAGACGCGCTGGGCACTGATCGTCGTGCAACAGACAATTTGGCGGCCAAACTCCCGATAGACCTCCGCCACGTCCATGCACTCCGGCTGAATCGGATGCAGGACGTGGAACCCGACATCCACGATGTCCGGCACAATGGCCCGGATGTTGCCGCAACTGTGCAGGAAGAACCGCGCCCGTGGCACAGCATCGCGGACAGCGTCGAGGACGCCACGCCACGCCGGCTTGATGTAACGTAGCCACAACTCTGGCGAAATCTGCATCCCGCTCTGCATTCCCGCGTCGTCGTAGAAACACAGCACGTCCACGCCTGCGCGGGCCGTGGCAAGCGCGAGCCGTTTCGTGTGCTGAGCGACCTTGGCGACGACCGCCTCGGCCATCGCCGGCTCTGCGGCAAGGTCCATGAGAAAATTCTCCATCCCGCGCAACCACCACGACCATTCGTAAATGCTGCCGGCATAGCCAAAGACCAGATAGCCGCGACGATGAAACTCGTCCACCGCCCCGGTGTTTGCCGGCTCGATGACTGGCGACGGTAGCGCTTCCACATCTCGCACGCTCTGCGCATTCCGAAGCGGTGCGAACATTTTCTCGTAAGTCGCCTCCGCGCCGCCGGCCCAATGACCGATGCCCCACTCATCGAATGTGGTGCCCGGTTCGATCTGGGTGTGAAGGGAGCGCGGGTCGTCACCGCCGAATCGCGCCTTCAGCGAGAATGTCCGATAGTCGCAATCGAAATACTCCGCTGCGTCGTCGCAACCGGTTTCCTGTTTCAGTCGTCGCGCCACCGGCTCGGTGAAACCCGGAACCGCGCCGACATCCACCGAGAACGGCACCCACGCGGGCGATCCGCCGTCGAGCAGGCAACGAAGGTTCTCGGCAGGTGTCATGGTTTGTGTGCGTCCATTGTACTGATGGTTTCCGCGTACGCCAACTTGCCGGTGTAGGCGTCGTGCCAGCGGACGATGACCTGCGGCTCGGCATACGCGATCCACTGATAACCGGGACCATCGGGACGACCGGCCTTGGCGACGTTGTTGACCTGCACGATGGCGTAGTGGGCGCTGCGGATGCGTTGATACGGCATGTTGTTCGGCGAGGCTGTCAGCCAGCGCACTTGCACCTTGCGCCCCTGACTATCCCACGTGCCGCCGAGAGGCGGGTTGCCCATCGTGGCCAGCGGATGTCCCGTCGAACTGAGCGGGCCGCACATCATTTCCCACACGTTGCCGGTGATGCGGACAGAGGCGGAATGATGCACGTCGCCGGTGAAGATCAACACCGGCTTGCCGATGCCGCTGAGGAAATGGAGCAGCAGTTCGCGCTCGTGGACGAACGAGGGGAATCCGTCGCCCTTGTCGTCGCGGTCGGCGCCGGGCTTCGTGCTTACGTGCGCCGCGGTGTGGTAGATAACCCACGGATCCGGTGAGATGATAAAAATGAACTGCGCTTCAGTCTGCTTCACGCCGTCCATCAACCAACGGCGTTGCGCGTCACCGAGTAGGAACAACGAGGGGGCGCGCCGGTCTTTCGGATTGTAGCGGCTGCGCTCACCGCGCGTGTCGAGCGCGAAGAAATGACAGTTCGCAACCTTCCAATCGTAGTAATGGTGCGTGCCGATGCTGTACGCGACGGTCGCGTCCTTCTTGAATGCAGGACGGACGCGGAGGCGGTTTTTGTCGAGCACCCCGACAAGGCCATAGACGCCCGCGTTGGGCGGCGAGTCGGTGCGCTTGTGAACATTGCCTGTCTTCGTATAAGGGCCGACATGAATCGTGCTCACCGTTTCCGGTTTCAGCGTCGAGAAATCGGCGTTCCTATCAAGAAGCACGTCGCTATTGGCCTTGAGTTCCGCCTTGCCGAAACGCACCGCCCCGCTTTGCGGCCCGGCAAAGTTCGCCCAGCCCGCATACTCCTGATACGCCGCAAGTCCGATGTCACGGATCAAGTGCGGGCCTTCGCCGAGTCCGACATCGCCGCAGCCGTGGATGTCCCAACCCACGTCGTGGTCGTCGAACATGAACAAGCCCGGCATGTTGCGGAACAGCGCCGCAAACGACCGTCCGCGACGGTAGTAGAGCTTGTAGTTGGCGCGGACGCCGTCAATTGTGCCGTCGCGCAATTCCTCGTAGATGATGTCGCCGTTGACGATGGCAAACTGCGCCTCGTCACCGTGCAACCGCCGCAGTGTGTCGAACGCCGGCGGACTGGCGTAATGGCCGCCGCTGGTCGGCACCGGCTCTTGGGATGCGCAGTGACCAATGGCAAACACCACGTTGAACAGCCCGCGCGGATTGTGGTTCGTGTCTGCGCACGTCTTCGCATCCGGCAGCGTGCGGAACGACGGCCACGGATCATGAAACTCCGGTCGTATGTCGGCGAGTTGTCCCTCGATGCGCACGCCGTAGTAGTAGCGCGTGTTCGCCGCCAGACCGGTGAGATCAACCACGCCGGTGTTATCGTGTTCAGCGGATGTTTCGCCGGTGACGGCGGGTGATTTCTCCGTAAGCGGCAGCCGCGTGTCGTACACGACCTCGAACTTCGCCGGTTTCGCTGTTCGCACCCACACCCGCATCGAGTTTGCAGTCGGACGCCCCAGCATCGGCCCGTGCGTCAGGCCGGCGGTCTCGTAAGGCAACACATCATTCGCCACCGGGTCCGGCCATGGCTCAGCGCCGCACAAGTGACCGCATAACGTAAAGAGACAACAGGCAAAGATAAAGATCGGCCGAAGTTCCTTGTGTTGCATGGTGACTGCTTTGATTGTTTGTTTCATGGTGTTCCTCGTCGCTTGGGTGACTCGATGCGACCGCCGGACTCTCCCAACGTTTTGAGTTGGCGGTCGGTGATCAGCCAGACAAAACCGTGCTCACTTGCCAGCTTCTTCGACAGTGCCTGACGCTCCGCGCTCTTCGGATATTCGATGAGCAACACGGGTTTTCTGGCGGCGGTCATCTTCTTCAGGTGACCCAGCACCTCGTTTGTGTGTGACTGCGGCTGGAGCTTGTTGCCGTTGGTGAAGAGGTCCTCGATGCCGATGGCGCTGATGGCGTTCAGGAAATCGTCGTGCGCGAGCAGTTGCGAGCCGTTCTGAGGAATGACGAGCGCGGCAGGATTCTTGGCGCGGGCGCGAGCGGCGATGTGCTTCACCCAGTCCACCATGTCGCGTCGGTAGCTCTGCTTTGTTTCCGGGTTCATCCGATCGCCAATGAACTCTTTGCCCTCCTGCTCGAATGTTTCAAAGCCGTCCACAATGTCCAGATACACGCCGTCGAACCCACGCCCCATTGCATCGTCAACGGCGGCTAGTATGAGCGTCTGCCATCCGGCGTGCCAGTACTTCACGCGATAGTTCCCTTTCCACTCCGGATTCTCCCTGCCGAGCCACGCTGGCGCAGCGGCGGTCAACTTGCCTTTGCTCCCCCACTCCTTGCGCCAATACGGACGATAATCCTCCGCTTCGCCAATGGAAATGTAGGCAGTGACCTTGCGCTCCGGTCGTCCTCGACGAATCGCATCGAGGTCGGCGCGTTCCCATGGCGTGTCGCTGCTGAACACCGCATCGAGCACCACCCAATCGCGCCCGCACGCCGCCAACCGCTCCACAGCAACGGCCTTCGTTTTGGCAAAGGCATCCGCCTGGAGAACGTATGCGAATGAAGTTGGCCAATTCACTTCTCCGGCAAACGCGACCGCGGAAAGAAAAAACGCCAGCCCGCATATTTCGTACCGACTGCGAACTATGCGCGCAAGAAGGATTCCCCTCACCGTCGTCATTGATACCGCCCAAATTCGTGGCACGCGCGCACCATCGCGGCGAAATTCTGCGATGCGAAAGAGCAGTGGCACTGGATTATCGGCATGTAGCAATCAGCCTTTCTCTCCCAATCGGGCAACCAGTTGTGAAAGGCTGACGTATTCGACCTCCACGTCACGATACCGCCGGCGGAATGGGCGCTCCACGTCGCTGGCGACGACAAAGTTCGCGCCCTTGGGATATTGGTGACGGAATGCCAGCAGGTTGGTCGGATCGAACCCGTCGGCGCTCCACTTGCACTCGATGGCGATTGGCGCGGCGCCGGGCCGGCGCAGGATGAAATCCACTTCGTGCAGGCTCTTGTCGCGCCAGTACAGCACCGGCTCGCCCTGCAATCGCGCCTGCATCTCGTTGAGGACAAAATGCTCCCACAGCAGACCGAGATCGTCGGTGCGCAACGTGTGCCAGCCGCGATGATAGCAGACGAAACCGGTGTCGAAGCCATACACCTTCGGGGCGGCGACGATTTCCGTTGCGCGACGAGTGCTATACGGGCGCAGCACATGCGCGACGAACGTGGCTTCCAGCACGCCGAGATAGTTGGCAATGGTTTGCCGGCTGACTTCGCAAGGCTTCGCAAAACGGGTGGCCTCGAAAATCCCACCGCTTTGGGCCATTAGCAGCTCAAAGAACTTCTGAAACGAACTGCGTCGTTCCAGCCGAAAAAGCTCTTGGATGTCCTTGGCCCAGTAGGCGTCCATCCACTCCTGAAAATCCTTCTCCGGCAGACCCGCGCTGAGAAAGAACGGCGGCAGACCGCCACGCAAAAACCGATGGCGCAGATCCGCGTTGCCAAAGTCCCGCAGATCGGCCAGCGTCATCGGAGTGAGACGGAGGTCGCGCTTGCGGCCGGCCAGCGTGTCCTTGAACTTGGCGGAGGCGCCGAGCGTCGAAGAACCCGTGGCAATCACTCGCACCGTGGGGAAATGGTCGGCGGCAATCTTGAGCAATTCCGCGGGATTGCTGAGCCGATGCACCTCGTCGAGCACGATCCGTTTCCCTCGCAAACTTCGCAGGAACGTTTCCGGATCTTCCATCTCGCGACGCACTCGCGGCAGTTCGCAGTCGAAATACTCGACGTCGCTCAACGACTGACACAAGCAGGTTTTGCCGACACGACGCACACCGGCCAGCCAGAGGACAGAGCGTTCGCGCCATGTCTTTTCAATCCATTCGAGCCATTGGACACGTTTGACCATGCGCTGAGACTTCACCATATAGTTCTACCAAACGCAAGCGGAAAGGCGTTTAGAGTCAATGCATCACGTCTCATATTTCCCAAATTCGTGGCACGCGCGCACCATTGCGACGAAATTTTCCGGTTTGCAGGAGGAGTGGATGCTGTTCGACGACGTGAGGATGTAACCGCCGCCGGGCGCGGCGTCGGCGATGGCTTGGCGCACTGCCTCGCGCACTTGCTCGACAGTGCCGTGCGGCAACAGGTGAGCGCAGTCAATGTTGCCGGTCAGACAGACTTTGTCGCCGACGAGTTTCTTGACCTCCTTCAACTCCATACCGGCGACCGGCTCAATCGGATTGATGCCGTCGGGACCGGCAGAGACGATGTCATCGAGAATCGGATACAGGTTGCCATCGGAGTGTTTGATGCAGAGCGCGCCCTCCTCGTGAATCATATCAATCATTCGTTTCAACGGCGGCAGCACGAACTGCCGGAACAATTCCGGACTCATCATCGGCCCGTGGTTGCCGGCGTAATCGTCGCCGCGGATGATGACCTCGGCGCCGGCCCGGATGGCGCGCTGGACGATCCGCATGTTGCAGCGGAGCACCTTTTCCATCGTCAGCACCACCAGTTCCGGCTCGGCGATAAGGTTCATCAGCAGGTTGTCGAGCCCCATCAGGTAGGCCGACCACATGAACGCCGCGCGATGATGAAAACAGATGGCGCGTTTGCCTTTGTAGCGCGCGACCAGATCGGGCAGTTTGCCGAGCCGGTGCAGCGCGTCGGGATCGGGCGGTGTGTAGGCGCGCGCGTCGTCGAGCGTCGCAATCGGGCCGCGCAACGGATGCGCCACGGCTTCGGGGCCGGACAGGTAGCTCACGCCCCATTCGTCGGTGTAGGAACCGTCGGCGTTGTCGCGCACCTTCTGGAAGAACGCGCCGCAGCCGACGCCGTCCATGTCGAGGCGATCCATGCAATCGGCGACATCGCGGCACCCCGGCACGGCGGCGCGCGCGACTTTTTCATCAACGACAAACTCCAGCACCGGCACGCGGTCGGGCTGGCCAAGTTTCAATGCGGTATGGACACGTTCGACGGAGTTCATGGTGTTCTTTTCTTTCTGGAGATCGTGTTACGTCCGCCATACTCGGCAGGAAATTCTGCTGTCAGGCCGATGCTCTCATAGTCCATCCGGTCTTCCCGGAAACCGGGTTTCCAACTCACGTTCTCGGTTACGGCTGACGCCTCATTGTCCTTTCCATTGCTGCGGAGTTGTTTGCCTTGCGAGCGCAAAATCTGGATGTCGCGGAAGATCTGGTCCATGGACATCTTTGGCCAGTCAATGAAAATCCCATCTGGCGGCCAGTCCTTCATTGACGCTATTGCGCGGGTGTCGGTCACCACGATTTGCTCGAATGTGTTCACGCTGCCGCCGCCGGGATTGTTCAAGCCGGCGGTGTGGAGCGCGCCCATGTCGCCGCTGTCCTGCCCGCAACGCGAGACGCGGATGTGATGAAACCAGTTTCCTTTCGTGGGCGGATGCGTTGTCGTGATGGGCGGAGCGTATTGGGGGCCGGTGTTTCCGCGCAGAGTGATGGCGTAGCGCACGGAGTTGTCCAGTTCGCAGTGGTCCACTTCATTGCTGCTGACGTTGAAGATCGTCACGCACTCGGCGTAGCAGTGGAGTTCGCCGACGTAGCTGATGCGAGTGTTGTGGATCCGGTTGTGCTCGCAGCGGTCAAGAGTTGCCGAAAAGCGATTGCAGAGGCTGACGCCGTTCAAACCCATGTGCTCGATCCAACAGCCGATAACCAGATTGCTGGTGTTGTGGCCAATCATCGTGATGCCGCTGCGTCCTCCGTTTTTGAGGTGACAGTTGCGAATCTCGATGCGTGTCGTGTTGTTCAGCCAGATGAGTGCCCCGTCGCGGTGTCCTGCATCCGCCCAAAGCGCCAGTGGCGGTGAATTGTCGGTCTCTTCCAACGCCAGCCCGTCCAGCGCCAAATTCTCAACGCACTCTTCCCGCGACTTGCCTCGAAGCTCAATCATCCGATTCAGAACAGGATACGAAATACCGAGCTTGTCCGGGTGAGCTTTGCCCAGCGGCTTGTAATAGAGCGTGTGCGCTTCCTCATCCACGAAGAATTCTCCGGGCGCGTTCAGAAAACCCAACTCATCTTCGAGGAAGAAGCGTGCGCCCGCGCCGACACCGCCAAATACTGTGCCTTTGATTTCCAATCGGCGCGCCTGCGGGTCAATGGATGCCACGGGCAACACCTGCCGCACCCAGTCGCGTTTTCCGCCGCCGAAAATGTGAATCCGCATTTTCGTTATCGTCACGACAGGAGGCGCATCTTCCGGGCGGTACGTCAACCACCCCGGTTCCTTGGATTGACCGAGGTTTTTGGCGCTCTCGACCGGTGTGCCACCGGCGGTGACAAGATACCGGCCCAGTGCGGTCGGAAATTCGGGATCACGCTCAAGATCCGGGAAACGAGCTTTGTGAACGCGCTGACCGTTTTCGTAAAGCGTGTGAAAGACGGTTTTCGGCGGAAGCTCAATCTTCCATATCCCGTCGCGCCACAGCTTCCATCCTGTCAACGGAACACTTCCCAACAAGCGCGCTTTGCCCGGTCCGGCGGCGCTGCGATAGATGACGCGAAATCCGTTGCGGCCGGAATCGGCTTCCGTGAACGTCAGCGTTTTGTCGAGACGGTAATCGCCGGGGGCGAGATTGACGACGATGTTGCCGCGCATCTCTCTGGCCAACTCACGCGCGGCTTCTTGGGCGCGATGCAGCGTGCGAAATGGCGCCCACTGAGTCCCCTGCGCGCGATCATTGCCCTTGGGACTGACAAACAGAAAGTGATCGGCACTGAACAAGCTTCCGGTCACGACGAGCATAAGAAGGGTCAAGAGTGTTTTCATTTCACGAGAATGGAGTTGAGTTTGAGACGGATGTCGCTGCTGGCCGACCGGCCGATGGGCCATTCCGGCGTGGCGTAGAGTCCGCCGAAACAAATCTTGCGCAGCAACGGCAGCGGGAACGACTGCGCGGGCGACTGGTTGACTGACACCGAAAATCCTGTCTCGGTCATGCCCACTTCAATGTGATTCCACGTCTTCATCTTGAAGGGCGCGATGTCGGCCCAGTTGTTACCGTGGAGACGGACTTGAAAGAGATCGCTCTTTTTCTCTTCGCTGTAAATGGCGCGCAGGGCGGTCCTCTGGCAGGTCTTGCCGCCGAGCGTGAGGATCGGCCAATCGCTGCCGTTGTAGCGGTGAACGTTCACATCGAAAGCGAGACGCAACTTCGGCTGGCGTGTCAGTTTTTCTGTGAGAACCAATCCCAGACTGGTTTGTTTCTGGCCGAAATACGCGATGCCATTTTCAATGCTCAACCCCGGACGTCCGCCGCGCGGCAGTAAAAATGGCTTGGTGAAATCCGGTAGCGGCTCGATGACACTGCTGTGAATGCCATTATGGGAGTATGCGACGTAGAGCTTGCCGTCGGCGACAAAACCGTTTGGATAAAACGCAGTGCCGCCTGCGGGCTGAATGACAGGTCCGGGCAACAACAAATCGGGATCGCACACCGGCGCGCAGAATAGCGCCAGAAAGTAGCGGTCGTGGGGAATCCGGTCCGGCACCCGCACATGATTGTCGTTCATCACCATCAACAGGCTGTCGCGCGTGCCGACGCTGGCGACGGCGAAGTTGCGCGAGCAGATCGTGTCCACCTCGACCGTGCGCGCCTTCGTCCACGTGCGGCCGTGATCGCTGCTGGTGGCGTAGAGCAGCATTCGGTGTGGTTTCTCCATCCGCTCCTGAAACTGCTGCGCCGTCGAGTTGCGAATCAGCAACCCAATCCGTCCATCGGCCTGCTCAAAGAGCATCGGCTCCCAAATGCACACGGTCTCGCCGCCAAACTCAGCGGGTTTCTCGCCAATCTCCGACCACTTCATGGCTTCAATCGGCTCGCTCCACTGCCATGTCTTGCCGGCATCCACACTGTAGAGCACGCCGGCGTAGATCGTCTTGCCGACATTGATGGCCCGCCCCTCCACCGAAGGAAGACTGCACGGAAACATCATCACCCCTTTGCTGGTTAGCAGACCGTGGTTTGTGGGAAAGCCGACAACCTTTCCCGCGAGCGACGGTGGCGCGTTCGACACCTCGCGGTTGCGCCAGCGCAAGCCGTCGGTGGAAGTGGAGACGTAGGTTTTCCGCGCCACGCAATCGCACCAGGCGCAGAACAACGTCTGATCGCGGTAGTTGATGAAGATCGGCTGCCATTGGTTGTCGGTCTCAATGGGATTCTCGCAACCTGCCTCTTTGAAAAACATCCGAACGGGCGCTGTCCAGTTCTCAAAGTCATCACTGTGGCTGAGGTAGTTGAACTGGCCGGGTTTTCCCTCTCCCGGCGACGTGTTCGCATTCCACGCGGCAAAGAACCGTCCTTTGAATTTCACAATGTCCACGTCGTGATTGTATCGCAGAGCCGGCTTCGCGGCGGGATGATAGAAGTAGATGGCTGCGTGCTTCACCTTCGGCTGATAAATGGGAAGCATCTCGGCGGCAATCGCCTGACCGGAGAGAACGCCGCCGCAGATCAATGTGGCACAGAGACGTTCAACGGAGTTCATGGCATACGCCTCCAGCGGCTGGAATGTTGACGCGAAGCGGAGAACGCTCCGGGATATTCACGGTCACCGTCGCAGTCGCGTCGAGCTTGCGATTGATGAGCAGCAACCAACGGCGACCGTCTTTCGCTTTTCGCAGGCGCAACGCAACAGGGGCATCCGGCGGATCGAGCGCAACACCCACAGCTTCCGCCGGATCAGATTCCGCGATGACTGTTTCCAGACGTCTCGCCGTCTTCGCCAACTCGCGGATTTCATCGTAGCGGCCATCGGCCAGCGGTTGCAGATCCCAACTCAGAATGCCGCGAAACGAGAAATGCGTGTACAGGCACGCCGTCTCGAAATAAAACGCGCGCGCCCCGCCGGCCAGCGCCCACCAGAACTGGTTGCGCAATTCGGCGGCAGTCGGAATCGAGGGATCGAGGAACGGCACGTGCGCCTGCAAGACCGCCTCGGTTGGCAAACCGAATTGGCGCAGGTTCAGGAGCCGTCCTTCCCACCGGCTGAGGTCGGGCACTTTCGTCCAACCGCCAATGGGCGCGTAGTCGCTGGCAATCACGCTCATGCCCCACGCTTTGCAGTCGCAGATCAGTTGCACCTTGTCGTCAGGGATGGCCACGAGGTTGTGTCCCCAGACAATCTCATGGCCGACGGTTTTCTTCGTCAAGCCGCTGAGCCAGCGTGTTTGATCCTCGACCATCTTCCGCTGTTCCGGAGTGAGCTTCGAGCCAAGCTGGTTGTAAATGTGCCAGCCGAGCAAGCCGGGATGATTGTCGCACGCGGCAACGATGGCCTTGTGGTTGTCCGTCAACGGCGCGGGCACATGCGCGGCCATCTCATTGCCGGCGTAGAGTACGGTGAAGATGCCTTCGCCATACGCGATGTCGAGCGCCTTGCGGCAACGCTGCGCCGCGTCCGGCAAATCCGGCCAGCCGCCGGGCTGCACGACAATGCTGTTGATGCCGAGCGGCTTCAACGCGCGAATGAGCCGCTGATACGAGTCGAGCGTCGGCATCGGGCTGCCCCAGAGCCGAACGCCAAACGGCACGCGCGGCGGCTTCGGCGTGGGCGAAGGCACCGGCGGAATCGTCACGGCATCGCGTTGTCCCGTGTAACTTGCCTCGAATGGCGCCCAGCACATCCCGACCGGCATTTTCACCGGAAACCGTTCCACAGCGCCGAGCCGATCCTTTTCCGGTCGCACCGAGAACGCCATCACGCCCGCCGCCGCCCACGCGCCGTCCATGTCCGCGCCGAGCGCAAGAATGACGTGGCGTCCTTTGGTAAACGGGCTTGGACGAAAGCCGATGCGATATCCGCCGGCAGGAATGCCTTTCATGAAATCCCCGGCGATTTCGCGTGCGACCGGATTTGTCTCCAACGTGCCGAGCAGGAGAAGTTGTTTCGCGCACTGTGCAGGATCGAGCTTGCTGGCAGTGACGATGCTGGTGTTGCGTCCTTTGTCATGAGCGAGCAGTGCCGCGAAGCGGCGAAGCGCCTTGCAAGCGTAATCGTCGCCAAGTCCGTCCGGCAACATGATGCAGAGTTCCTTGCCGAACTTGCCAAACTCAATCGCCGGTCCCGCTTCGAGCGTTTCCGGAACAGTCGGCCGCATCCTCGTCGGAAACGGCAACGGCCCGCAACGCCACAGAATCCAGCGCGACGGGTCAGTGCGGTCGGTGAATTCTTCTGCGCCAACATTGAGAGCGCAGAGAAGAGCGAGTACGCGTATCATCCCAAGCCCGCCATCTTCCATCCCTCGCGGTAGGCGCGTCGAACGAGTTTGGTCGCCTCGGCGCTGTTCGTGAACTTCATTGCCTTGCCATCCCATTCCAACCACTGCCCAGCAACACGATCCGCCATCGCACCCACCAGCACCGCTTCCGTCAGCGGGCCGCCGTGACGGAAATCGGCGCAGGACTTGCGTCCTTCAAGAATCGCGTCCACCCAATCGTGATAGTGGTTCTGCGGTTGCAGACGCGGATATTTCTGGGGCGGGAAATTTTCCTCCGGCAACACAAACGGACGCGCGTTGCCGTAGGTCTTGTAAATGAAACCGTTCTCGCCAATCCAGAACGTGCCCGACAACGGCACCTTCTCAATACCCTTCGGCAGTAAAATGCGGCTCACGTCCGGACGCAGATCGCCATCGTGCCAGGTGAGTTTCACGGTGTCACCGGCAGTCATCGGAGTGCCGGCAAAGATGAGCTCGACGATTCGTTGCTTGCCCCACAACGGGCCATTGCTGCCGGGCGTTGTCTGCCGCACCCGCAACGGCGCGCCGAGCTTCAGCGCATCGAAAGTTGTGTCAAAATGATGACAACCCATGTCGCCCATCTCGCCCACGCCGAAGTCAAACCACGCGCGCCAGTGCTTCGGATGATAGGTGTTTTCCAGATAAGGACGCGGTTGCGCGACTCCGAGCCACAAGTCCCAATCGAGACCTTCGGGGACCGGGTCGCCCGGCACACGAAGCTCGGTGTTCTTTGGCCACCAGTTCAGTTTCTTGTTCTCCCACAGGATGACTTCCTTGATCTTGCCGATGGCGCCGGTGCGGATCAGTTCCACCGCCATCCGGCTCTCGATGCTCGACCGACCTTGATTCCCAAGCTGCGTCACAACCCCCGCCCGGATGGCTTCCTGCGTGATCACCCGGCATTCATGGATCGTCCGCGCCATCGGTTTCTGGAGATACACGTGCTTCCCAGCGCGAATCGCCGTGACAGCCTGCGCGGCGTGCATGTGGTCGGGAGTTCCGATCGTTACCGCATCGAACTGGTGGGCGTGTCGGCTGAACAACTCCCGCCAATCCTTGCATCGCAAGGCGTCGGGAAACGTTTTCGAAGCCACGTTGAGCGGTTTGTCATCCACATCACAGAGCGCGATGATCTTTACCTTTGGATGGGAGGCAACGCTTTTCATCGTGCCACCGCCCATACCGCCAACGCCGATGCAGGCGACCTGAAGCATGGAGTTGGCCGCGGCGCTGCGCAGGATACGGGGGAAAGCCAACACGCCGGCGGCAGTGGCGATGGAGTGGCGGAGGAATTGACGGCGATTCATTGTGTGATGATCCTTTCTCTTTTGACTGACATGTCAGTTTGACGTTGTCCTATGCCCGGTGCTTTCTTCCATGTCAACGACGATTGCGCCCATCCCTGTATTCGCCGGTTTCTTCGTTGTCTCTTTTGGGTCTCGTGCCTACAATGTTTTCACAACTGCGATGAGCACGAACGACTCACCATCCAATTTCCGATGGAATCCGCTCGCCTCGCAGGCGCTCTTGCGACTGGTCCGCAGCCGTTGGTTCCCTTACGCCCTGCAATTGGTCGCATTGCTGGTCTTCGCAGCGCTGCTCATCAACGGCTTGCGCGCCGGCGGACCGGACTCGTACGACGCAGCGCTCTCCAAGACGCTTCGGAAAACCAACCTGACCACGTTGGTAGTCTGGGGATTGTGGTGGCCCGGCGTGATTCTGGTCACTCTCGCGCTGGGCCGCGTTTGGTGCACCATCTGCCCCATGGAACTGGTCAGCAACATCCTGAATCGCCTGGGGCGCGCTGTGGGATTGAGCCGCTGGGAATTGCCGGGCTGGATTCGCGCCGGATGCGTGGCGTTGCTCGCCTACCTCGCGCTGCAATTGCTGGTGGCAGGCTTCGAGGTGCATCGCACGCCACTCTACACCGCCGGCGTTTTGCTGGGGTTGCTGGCATTGACCGTGTTGACCGGTCTGTTGTTCCGCGACCCGCGCGCGTTCTGCAAAGGATTTTGTCCCGCGAGCCTGCTGCTCAACGTCTATGCCCGGTTCAGCGCGTTCCGTCTCAAAAACAACAGCGACCGCGTCTGCGCGGAGTGCAGCACGAAGGATTGTTTCCGCGCGGAGTATCGCGAGAAATTCGACGCGCGTAGTTGCCCCAGTTGTCTTCGCCCGGACCGCCTTGAGGATGACGATCCTTGTGTGCTCTGTTTTCAGTGCGCGAAGATCTGTCCGCACGACAACATCGGTTTCGGCGTGGCGGCGCGGCATCAAGTGGCGCGGTTTGACAAGGCGTTGCCGCTGGCTTTTGCGCTCTTCGTGTTTATCGAGGCCGGTTTCGTGGCGCATGAACTGTGCGAGGAAACCCGAATCACGGACCGCGTTTTCCACTATGTTCCCGAACAGATGGCTGCCCTTTTCGGAATGAGCAGCGCGTTGCACTGGTTCGAGGCGTTCTGGTTTCTCGCTGCCTTCCCGCTGATTATTGGGGGTGTCATGTGGCTGGCTGGTCGCGCTGCCGGTGCGCGTCAATTGCCGGGCGCGTTCCTTATGCGGACCGCGCTGTTGCTCGTGCCGGTGTCGGCCACAGGGCACGCAATCAAATCGGTCATGAAAATCAATGGTAGCTTCACCTGCCTTCCTGGCGCGCTGACCGATCCGATCGGGCTACAAACCGCGCAAGCCATCACCGCCAAGACCGTCGCCGCGCCCGCGCCGATGCTGCCCGGCCAACTGTTGATTCTGCTGATGATGCTGGCTCTCGGTGTTGTGTGCCTTGCTGTTGGCCGGGCTGCGCACGCCCGGCTCGATGCGCCGCTGCGCGCCTCGGCTTGCTTGGGCCTCGGCCTGTTGACGGGTTTGTACTCGGCTGCGCTGTTGATGCTCCTGCTGGCGTAATCAGCGTCGGATACCATCTCCACTGTGGTTCCCGATGCGTTTCTGGTTGCCGCGGTAGCCGCAAAGCTCCCGCTTGGCCGTGATCTCCAACGAATCTTGGATGCGAAGTAGTTCATACCATCGCTTACGACCTCAATCGTTAGCACTGTGATGAAAGTTTCACTTTTGGGTGAACGTTTTTCGCGGGGGCCGGTCTGTAAAGGGGATGAGCAAACATTACTCGCTACGACCCCACCGCTTGGACATTGAGTTTCGTCCTGCCTGCCGCGCCAGCGCCCACG
>Ga0272448_1002979_pt1 | contig 20635 bp, 19 predicted proteins | sample YNPCB0191_FD_202220 | JGI IMG/M metagenome (GOLD analysis project Ga0272448, IMG submission 202220) | Hot spring sediment microbial communities from Yellowstone National Park, WY, United States - YNP-CB-019-1 | ecosystem: Environmental > Aquatic > Thermal springs > Hot (42-90C) > Sediment... | reverse complement strand
GGGACCCCGAAGGGCAAGCCGAGCGTTCCGACTGGCTTGGCCAGCGGAACGCGGGGGAGAAGCCCCTCCCCGTTCAGGAGAAAAAGCTTTTCCGTCGTGAAGCACCTGCACCACCGAAGGCAAGACCCATCCATCGCGGAATTTGGGACGGCGCGGGGACCGTCCCGGGTCCCCCAGAGGAAGCCCACCGGGAGGGGCACCCTTCCCGGGAGCCCTCCGGGCCCATCCTCCCGCGGGGGGAGGCCTAGGGCCGTGGGGTTGGGTAGCGGAAGAGGCGGAATCCTCGCGGCGGCGGAGCGACAGCCGCCGTCAAGGCGAATAGGCTGGGCCCCCGCGTCACGGCAAGTAGGCGGCTCAAAGCCTTTCGGATCGCGGGGATCGCGAGAAGTGCCCCAGCAACCGCCCGGGGATTGGGGCCTCCCCCTCTCGGAGCGTTTCTTCTTACGGTCCCGGCCCCGGCGGACCTCAGCCCCCGGAGAGGCCCTTCAGGAAGGCCTCGTTGGACTCGAACTCCCCGAGCTTCCCGATGAGGAGCTCCATGGCCTCCACGGTGGAGAGGGGGTTGAGGATCTTCCGGAGGATCCACATGCGGTTCAGCTCGAACTCGCTGGTGAGGAGCTCCTCCTTCCGCGTGCCGGACTTGTTGATGTCGATGGCCGGGAAGACCCGCTTGTCCACCAGCTTCCGGTCGAGGTGGATCTCCATGTTGCCGGTGCCCTTGAACTCCTCGAAGATCACGTCGTCCATGCGGGAACCGGTGTCAATGAGGGCCGTGGCGATGATGGTGAGGGAGCCCCCTTCCTCGATGTTCCGCGCCGCGCCGAAGAAGCGCTTGGGCTTCTGGAGGGCGTTGGCGTCCAGTCCGCCGGAGAGGACCCGGCCCGAGGGCGGCGTCACCGTGTTGTAGGCCCGGGCCATGCGGGTGATGGAGTCGAGGAGGATCACCACGTCCCGGCCCAGCTCCACCAGCCGCTTGGCCTTCTCCATCACCATCTCCGCCACCTGCACGTGCCGGGTGGGGGGCTCGTCGAAGGTGGAGGCCTGCACCTCCCCCTTGACCGACCGCTGCATGTCGGTGACCTCCTCCGGCCGCTCGTCGATGAGCAGGACCAAGAGGTAGGCGTCGGGGTGGTTGGCGGTGATGGCGTGGGCGATGGCCTGGAGGAGCATGGTCTTGCCGGTCCGCGGCGGGGCCACGATGAGGCCGCGCTGGCCGAAGCCGATTGGGGTGACGAGATCCAGCACCCGCCCGGAGAGGGCCTGCCTCGTCGTCTCCAGCCGGATCCGCCGGTTGGGGTAGATGGGCGTCAAGGCGTCGAACCACATCCGGTCCCGGGTCTTTACCGGCGATTCGAAGTTGATGGCGTCCACCTTGATGAGCGCGAAGTACTTCTCCCCCTCCTTGGGCGGCCGCACCTGCCCCGAGATGGTGTCCCCCGTCCTCAGACCGAACTTCTTGATCTGGGAGGGGCTGACGTAGATGTCGTCGGGGCCGGGCAGGTAGTTGTACTCCGGAGCCCGGAGGAAGCCGAAGCCGTCCTGCAGGATCTCCAGCACCCCCTCGGCGAAGATGAAGCCGTTGGCCTCGGCCTGGGATTTGAGAACCTGAAAGATCAGCTCCTGGCGCTTCAGGGAGGAGAGGTTCTCGATCTCGTACTCCTTGGCCAGCTTGATCAGATCCTGGGGGCTCATGTCGTGGAGTTTGGCCAGGTCGAGGTTTTCCGTTCTGCCCTTGTTCATGTTCGAGGCTCCATGCTCCTTTCCACGATGGCGCGGAGGGCCTTGAGGCCTTCCCCCGTTACCGCCGAGAAGAGGAGCGGCTCCATTCCCGTTTCCAGTCCGAGCGACTTCGCCGCCGCCTTCGCCGCCTGCGCTCTCTTTCCCCTGGGGAGCTTGTCCGACTTCGTCAGGACCACCCGTACGGTCCATTCGTACCTCCTGAACCATGCCATGAGCTGTCGTTCGTCTTCACCCGGTTCCCGTCTCACGTCGATCAGCAAGAGGGCCGTCTGGCCTCGCCGGCTCTCCAGGTAGCCGTTGACCAGCCCCGCCCAGGACCTCCGAACCGCCAGGGGGACCTTGGCGAACCCGTACCCGGGAAGGTCCACCACGTGCCCCCTCTCCCCTACCCTCACGAAGATCACCGCCTGGGTCCGCCCCGGCGTCCGGCTGGTCCTCAAAAGGTCGGGCCGCCCGAAGAGCGCGTTCACCAGCGTGGACTTCCCCACGTTGGACCGCCCCACCACCGCCACCTCGGGGCCGGTCCTGGGCGGCAGGTGGGATGGAGCCGTGCAGACCCGCTCCACCTCCACCACGGGCGTCTTCACCGTCTCCCCCCTCGTCTCCCGGCAAAGGCTCCCCCGGCCTGTCCCGTCACGGCGCCTTTTCGGGACGGGCCCCCTCACCGCGCTCCATCACCATCGGCACCGCCCGCTTCTGGAAGGGATCGGCGGCCAGCGCCGCCCGGAAGACCTCTTCCAGCGACTGGACCAGGGTGAAGCGAAGTCCCTTCCGGAGGTCCTCCGGGATCTCCAGGAGGTCCTTCCGGTTGTCGGCGGGCAGAATCACCTCCGCCAGGTCGTGCTGGCGGGCGGCCAGGATCTTCTCCTTGAGGCCGCCCACCGGCAGGACCTTCCCCCGGAGGGTTACCTCCCCCGTCATGGCCACGTCGTGGCGGACGGGAATCCCCGTGAAGGCCGAGACCATGGCGGCGGCCAGGGCCACGCCGGCGGAGGGGCCGTCCTTGGGGATGGCCCCCTCGGGAACGTGCACGTGGACGTCGCTCTCGGCGTGGAGGGAGGGCTTCAGGTCCAGCCGGGAGGACTGGCCCCGGATGTAGGAGAAGGCCGCGCGGGCGCTCTCCTGCATCACGTCGCCGAGCTGGCCCGTCAGGGTGAGGTTGCCCTTGCCCGGCATGAGGCTGGCCTCCACCAGCAGGATGTCGCCGCCGGCCTGGGTCCAGGCCAGCCCCACCGCCACCCCCACCTCGTCGCCCTGGAGGATCTTCCGTTCCTTGTACCGCGGAACCCCCAGGAGGGCCTCCACCCGTTCGGGGGTGAGGACCTCCCGGGCCCTTCGCCGTTCCTTCACGACGCGGTGGGCCACCTTCCGGCAGAGCGAGGCGATCTCCCGCTCCAAGTTCCGGACCCCCGCCTCCCGGGTGTAGCCGTCAATGAGAAAGGCGAGCCCCTCCTCGGTGAAGGTGACCTCCCCCTTCCTCAGGCCGTGGGCCTTCGTCTGCTTGGGAACGAGGTAGCCCTCGGCGATGGCGCGCTTTTCCGGAAGGGTGTACCCCGAGAAGGGGATGACCTCCAGCCGGTCCAGGAGGGCCGGCGGGATGGTGTGGGTGACGTTGGCGGTGGTGACGAAGAAGACCCGGCTCAGGTCGAAGGGCACGTCAATGTAGTGGTCCAGGAAGGCGTGGTTCTGTTCCGGATCCAGGACCTCCAGGAGGGCCGAGGACGGATCCCCGCGGTAGTCGGCCCCCAGCTTGTCAATCTCGTCGAGGAGGAAGAGGGGGTTGCGGCTTCCGGCGCGCTTGATGAGCTGGACGATCTGTCCCGGAAAGGCGCCAATGTAGGTCCGCCGGTGGCCCTTGATCTCGGCCTCGTCGTGGACGCCGCCCAGGGAGAGGCGGACGAACTCCCGGCCCATGCTTCTCGCGATGGACCTGGCCACGCTGGTCTTGCCCACCCCCGGCGGTCCCACGAAGCAGAGGATGCTCCCCTTGGGGTCCTTGGTGAGCTGGCGGACCGAGAGGAACTCGAGGATCCGCTCCTTGACCTTTTCCAGGCCGTAGTGGTCCTCGTCGAGGATCTTCTCCGCCCGCCGGATGTCCAGGCGGTCCTTGGTCTCCTTGCTCCACGGAAGGCTGAGGAGCCAGTCGATGTAGGAGCGGGAGACGGTGGCCTCGGCGGAGACCGGCGGCATCACCTCCAGCCGCTTGAGCTCCGAGAGGGCCCGTTCCTTGGCCCCTTCGGGCATGCCGGCCTTCTCGATGCGCTCCCGAAGCTCCTCCAGTTCCCCGGCCGAGTCTTCCCGGCCCAGCTCCTTCCGGATGAGCTTCATCTTCTCGTTGAGGAAGTACTCCTTTTGGGTCTTCTCGATCTGCTTCTCCACCTCGCGGTTGAGCTGCTGGTCCAGGGTGATCTGGGCCATCTCCGCCAGGAAGAGCTTGCGGACCAGGGCCAGCCGTTCGGAGGGGTCCAGCGCCTCCAGGACCTTCTGCTTCATCTCGGCGGAAGAGGAGAGGAGCGAGGCGATCTGGTCGGCGAAGCGGGGCGGGTCCTCGGGGTTCAGGGACGACAGGGAGAGCCCCCCGAAGAGGTTGGGGTTCTTCCGCCTCTCCGCCTCGAACCGGCGGACCAGGTCCACCACCAGGGATTCGGCCTTGGCGTCCGCCTCCCCGTCGGGCAGGGGCCGGATGGAGACGTGGTGGATGGGGCCGTCCAGAAGGAAATCCACCACCTCGCCCCGGTACAGCCCCTCCACGACCACCTTGTAGTGGCCGTTGGGAAGGGCGATGGACTGGAGGATGTTGGCCACCACGCCCACCCGGTACATCTCGTCGGGTTTGGGATCCTCCTGGCGGGGGTCCCGCTGGAGGAGGAGGAAGACCCGGCCGTCGCTCTCCAGGGCGGCGGTGGCGGAGGCCACCGACGAGGGCCGCCCCACCACGAAGGGGCGCACGGAGTGGGGCGGGATCACCAGGTCCCGCAGGGTGATCAGGGGATAAACGGGGGCAACGGCTCCCGCCCGGGACGGGGGGAAAGAAGATTCCATAGGGTGTTCCTTCTCGTCGGCGGGCATCAGCCCGCGTTTTCCATCAGCATGATGGGCTTGGCGCTGGAGAGAACCACGTCCTTGGTGATGACCACTTCCTTGATGGCCTTCTGGGAGGGGATCTCGTACATCAGGTCGAGCATGAGGTCTTCCATGATGATGCGAAGGCCCCGGGCCCCCACGCCCCGGCTGATGGCCATTCGGGCGATCTCCTCGACGGCCTCCTCGGTGAAGGTCAGCTTGACCCCTTCCATTTCGAAGATCTTCTCGTACTGCTTGACCAGCGCGTTCCGGGGCTCGGTGAGGATCACCATCAGGGCCTGGAGGTCCAGCTCCTGGAGGCTGGCCACCACCGGAACCCGGCCCACGAACTCCGGGATCATCCCGTACTTGATGAGGTCCTGGGGCTGGACCTGGGCCAGCAGCCGGTCGGTGCCGGTGCTCTCCTTCTCCTGGGGGACCCCTCCGTAGCCGATGGAGGACTTGTGGAGGCGCCGCTCGACGATCTTCTCCAGGCCCACGAAGGCCCCGCCGCAGATGAAGAGGATGTTGGTGGTGTCGATCTGGATGAACTCCTGGTGGGGGTGCTTCCGCCCGCCCTGGGGGGGCACGTTGGCCACGGTCCCCTCGAGGATCTTGAGGAGGGCCTGCTGGACCCCCTCCCCCGAGACGTCCCGGGTGATGGAGGGGTTGTCGCCCTTCCGAGCGATTTTGTCGATCTCGTCGATGTAGACGATGCCCCGCTCCGCCCTCGCCCGGTCGCCGTCGGCGTTCTGGAGGAGCTTCAGCAGGATGTTCTCCACGTCCTCGCCCACGTACCCCGCCTCGGTGAGGGTGGTGGCGTCGGCGATGGCGAAGGGAACCCGGAGAAGCCGGGCCAGCGTCTGGGCCAGCAGCGTCTTGCCCGTGCCCGTGGGCCCCATGAGGAGGATGTTGGACTTCTGGATCTCCACGTCGCCCCGCCGGGCGGCCGGCTGGGTCCGCCGGTAGTGGTTGTAGACGGCCACGGAGATGCGCTTCTTGGCCGCCTCCTGGCCCACCACGTACTCGTCGAGGAAGGCCTTGATCTCCCGAGGCTTGGGAAGGGGGCTCTTGCCGCGCTCCTCCTTCTCCACGTCCTCGGCCAGGATCTCGTTGCAGGTCTCCACGCACTCGTTGCAGATGTAGACGCTGGGACCAGCGATGAGTTTCTTCACCTCCCGCTGGGGCTTGTTGCAAAAGCTGCAACGAAGTTCGTTGTCACCGTACGATCGGCTCATCGGGCTTCCTCCGGGGGGCCTTCCCCTCCCCGCTGGAATGCAAACGGCGCGCCAATTATTTCGCGCTTCCGTGGTGCAGCAGGATCTTGTCCACGAGGCCGTACCCCATCGCCTGCTCGGCGGTCATGAAGTTGTCCCGCTCGCAGTCCCGCCGGATCTCCTCCAGGGTCCTTCCCGTGTGCCGGGCGAGGATCTCGTAGAGACGTTCCCGGGTGGCCAGGAGGTGGCGGGTGCGGATCTCCACGTCCGTCGCCTGCCCCTCGGCCCCGCCCAGGGGCTGGTGGATCATGACGGTGGCGTTGGGAAGGGCGAACCGCTTCCCCTTCGTTCCCGCCGCCAGGAGCAGGGCCCCCATGGAGGCGGCCTGCCCGATGCAGACGGTGTTGATGTCGGGCTTGACGAACTGCATGGTGTCGTAGATGGCCAGGCCCGCCGTGATGTAGCCTCCGGGGCTGTTGATGTACAGCCAGATGTCCCGGGTGGGATCCTCCGCTTCCAGGAACAGGAGCTGGGCGATCACCAGGTTGGCGAGGTGGTCGTCAATGGCCTCCCCGACGAAGATGATGTGGTCCTTGAGGAGCCTCGAATAGATGTCGTACGAGCGCTCCCCGCGGTTGGTCTGTTCCACCACGAAGGGGATGAGCGGCATCTACGATTCCTCCTCGGCGGAAGGCTTCCCTTCCACGAATCTAACCGAAGCCTCGCGGAGAAGCAAGTCCAGCGCCTTCTTCCGGGCGATGAGGTCCCGGACGTCGTCCAGGCGCTCTTCCTTGGCGTAGCGCGCTTTGAGGGTCTCGGGCGAGAGCCGGCTGCCGGCGGCCAGTTCTCGGAAGTAGGCATCCACGTCCTCCTCCGTGGCCGCGAGCCCCTTCCGGGCCGCCGTCTGGCTCAGGAGGAAGTAGGCTCCCACCTTCCGCTCGGCGATGGGTCGGCGGGAATCAGCGATCTCCTTCCAGTCCACCTTCCGGGCCATGGCCCCCATGCCTTCCCGTTCCCACTCCTCCACCAGTTCCGTGAGGTCCTCCCGGAGCTGGCGTTCCACCAGCGTCGGCGGCAGGGGGACGGGGTACTTCTCCAGGAGGCTCTCCAGCAGGCGGTTCTCCTGGAAGCCCTTGACCTCCCGCTGCACCTGAGCCACGAGGTCCTCCCGGACCCGGTTCCGGAGGGCTTCCAGGTTCTCCGCTCCCAGGTCCTTGGCGAAGTCGTCCGAAAGGGGTGGGACCTCCCGCCTCACCACCTTGTTCACGGTGAAGGTGTACTTCCCCGGGGCCAGCGGGGCCTTCTTCCCCTCCTCTTCGGTGGCGGGGGGCGCGATCTCCAGTTCGAAGGTCTCGCCGGTCTTTTTTCCGGACAGCATGCGCTCCACCGGATGGTCGCTCTGGGAGAGGGCCCGGAGGAAGACCTCCTGCTCCTTCTCCAGACCCGCCCGCTTCTGGGAAAGGACCAGGTAGTCCCCCTCGGCGGCCTCCTCCACCGGCTTCATGACGGCGGCCCGCTCCCGGAGGGAGTGGATGACCTTCTCCACCTGCTCCTCTTTCACGTCGGGCTTGGGGGAGGAGATCTCCACCCCGGCGGCGGTGACCTCCGGAAACTCTGGGGCCATCTCGATCTTCAGCTCGCAGGTGAAGGGCTGGCCCTCCTCGAGGCGCGTCTGGGCCGCCCGGGGTTCCACCACCGGCTCCAGGCCGAACTGCTTCAGGGTCTCCTGGGCCGCCTCCGGAAGGATCCGCTCCAGGACCTCCTCGCGGATCTCCGACGCGAACCGCGCCTTGACCAGCGCCGCCGGCGCCTTTCCCGGACGGAAGCCCGGAAGCCGGGCCTGGCCGCGGACGGCCTTCAGCACGCCCTCGTAGTGGGGGGCGACCCGTTCCCATTCCATCGTGACCGAAAAGGTCCGCTGGCAACCTTCCCGTGCTTTCTCGGCGATCTCCATCTGGGCTCCCATCGGGCCGGGGCCTCACTCCGTGGCGGGACAACCCGCCGCCGTTCCCCCGGCGTGCCATTCTTGTCTGGTGCGAAAGGGGGGACTCGAACCTACGCGGCCTAGAAGCCTCGGGGCCAGAGGCCCCTGCGTTTCAAGGCCGCCCACGGTTCCCGGGGCGGGGCCCCTCCCTCGTTTTCTACGGTCCTTCGCCAAGCCGTTGGCGAAGGACCTTGAAAACCCCGGGAATCCCCGCCCTTCTCGTCCCCGCCTTTCTTCCTTCAAAAAACCACTCCGTCTGGTGCGAAAGGGGGGACTCGAACCCCCACGGGTTGCCCCACAGGATCCTAAGTCCTGCGCGTCTGCCGGTTCCGCCACTTTCGCCCGTTTTCTCTCCTCGGGAATCTCCCGCCCGCCGGCGGAGGGTCGGATTGGGCCGGGGGGGCGGAGGCGGGAAGCTGGCGCGCCCGCCCCGACTCGAACGGGGGACCTGCGGCTTCGAAGGCCGACGCTCTATCCGGCTGAGCTACGGGCGCAATTCGCCGGCCGTCCCCGACGGCTTCTTGTACCACAAACCGGGGGCTTCGCGCAAGGCGGGGGATGCCTCTATCGGTCCTACAGAAGGGTCCGGGTCACCCCGCCGCAGAGACCGTAGAGCCGGGGAAGGGCCTGCATCGCTTCGGCGGCGGAAGGGGGGCGGTGGACCACGAGGGCGTAGGGGGTCCGGAAGGCGCGCAGGGCCAGGAGCACCCTCTCCCTCTGCGCACGGGAGCCGTCGGTGACGGCGGTGAAGACGGCGGGAGGGTAGACCACCGCGAGCAGGGCGTTGCCCAGGACTTCGGGAGCGGCCTCCCCCGCCGGCGCCCGTCGGGCCAGGGAGGCCACCATCTGCCGGCCGGCGGCCTCCCATCCCTCCTCCTGGAACTGAATGGAGGCCAGGAGGAGGAAGCGGGCGCACCGGCTCAGGTCCCCGGGCGAGACCCTTTCCCCGAGGGTTTCCCCGGCGAGCCGCCCGGCGATCTCCCGGACCGGCTCCAGGTCTCCCTCCTCCAGCCCGGCGTGGAAGAGGGCGAGCCGTGCGGCGCCGCGCTCGGCGCGCCACCGGAGGGATTCCTGGCCCCGCCCTTCCTCCCCCGCCTCCAGGGACTTCCGGGCGATGGCCAGGTAGGCCGGCTCGCCCAGGACCCCTCCGGCCTTGGCGAAGGCCTGGGCGGCGGTAAAGCAGGAAAGGCCGTCCCGGCATGGCTCCAGCGCCGGGGGGGCGACGAGGGCCCGCTCCCGGGCGGAGAGGCGGTGGTAGGCTTCGTCGGAAGCCTGTCCCGCCGCGAAACCCCCGCCGGGAAGACGAAGTCGGGAATGGAGAAAGCGGAGAATACCCCGGGCCAGGCCGAGGCAGAGGCGGTCCCCGGTGACCAGGTGGAGGCGCAGGGCCGCCAGCATCCAGATGGTATTGGTGGAAAGGGCCTTTCGGGTGTCCCTCCCTTCGAAAAAGCCGCCCTCCTCGGCGTCGTACAGCGGAGAATCGGCCATCCGGCGGAGAAGATCGAGGAGCCGGCCCTTCAGCGCGGCGTCTCCCGATTGGATGGCGTACTTCACCAGGAACCGCAGGATTTCCGTCCAGCCGCCGGGATCGGGAAGGGCGAGGCCCGAAAGGACCGGCTCCTGCTCCGTGGCCAGACGCAAGGCCAGAGCCTCCAGCTCGGCCCCGCCCCGGTCCAGCGCCGCTCTTTCTCCCACCCTGCACCTCCACGCCCCTTCGCCGGGCCGGTTCTCCGGGTTGCAACGGGGATGCCAGTTTTTGGCCCCTGGAAAGCCCCCCGCACTCCCGCCTCCGTCACAGGCATGAAACAGGCTCCCGGTGACGTTTCACCCAAATTCCGCGATGGATGGGTCTCGCCTTCGGTGATGTAGGTGCTACACGAGGGAAAGGCTTTATCTCTCCAACGGGGAGGGGCCATTCCCTCCCCGCTCCACGGGCAAAGCCCGTGGAGCCTCACCCCACCCTTGGTGCATTCTTCGCCTGCGGCTCGAATGCCCCCAATCCCTTGCCAGGTGATGGGGCTATTCTTGGAATCTGCAAGGTTATCAAAGATTTTCGCCGCCCGTTCGGTTCCCATCGCGGGATTGGGGTTTCAGATCCCTCTTGTCCGGGAGGACCGGCAAGGGTATGCTTCTCGCGGAGAGGTTTGCGATGGTTCGAAAAGGTCTTCTGCAGATGCTGGGGCTCGTGGCCGCGGGCGCCGCCCTGGGCCTCCTTTTCAACACCCTCTCGCCCATGGGCCTCCCCCTCACCGGGGGAAAGGAGGCCCGGATGGCCCAGAAGGGAATCCGGATGGTGACCCTAGACGAGGTCCGGTACTACCTGGATCAGCCGGGGACGATCCTCGTGGACGCCCGGTCACCGGAAGAGTACGCCCTGGGGCACATCCCCGGCGCCCTCAACCTGCCCGCCGACGCCTTCGATCCGGCCTTTCCCAAGGTCGCCCGGCGCCTTCACGGGGCCTCCCTGATCATCATCTACTGCTCCGGCGGCTCCTGCGGCACCTCCGAGGAGGTGGCCGGCAAGCTCCAGGAGCGGGGCTTCAAGGACTCGACCCTCGCCGTCTTTGCCGACGGACTTCCCGGCTGGATCCGGGCCAAGCTCCCGATCCAATCCGGCGCCGGGGAGTGAGATGGGGCTGAGGACCACCACCTGGTTGGAGCGGCTGGGGCGCTGGGGCCTGGCGGCGATCTTTCTCTTCGCCGCCGTCCCAAAGATCCTGGACCCCGCCGGCTTTGCCGAGGACGTGACCCACTACGCCCTTCTCCCGGACGCCGCCGTGAACGTCGTAGCCATCCTCCTTCCCTGGATCGAGGCGGTGGGGGCGCTGGCGCTCCTCACCGGCTTCGCCGCCGAGGGGGGACTGCTCCTGGCAAACCTCCTGCTCCTCCTCTTCCTGGGCGCCCTGGGCCAGGCGTGGGCCCGAGGCCTGGACATCGACTGCGGGTGCTTCGGCCACGGAAAGGGCAACGCTTCGGTGGCCTTGGCTTTCCTCAGGGACCTTCTCTTCTTCCTCCTCGCCGGAGGGGTCCTGGCGCTCCGGGGACGGCGCCTGCGCCTCGCCGCCGGCAGGTAACGGCCGCTTTTCTTGCGCTCTTTCCTGGTGTAAGTTATCTCCAAGAGGATTCGAGGGGTTCACCCCGCTTGGGACCTTCCCGCGGGGACACCGAAGGGAATCCGAACCGCTGGAGGTGGGAGATGGCGGAGATCGCCGCCTGGAAGTCCCAGGAGGAGGAGCTCCTGACGCTGGTCCTCGAAACGGCCCCCGACCCCTTTGGGGTGGACGCCCGGCTCCGGGAGCTGGAGGGCCGCTTCGGCAAAGAGGTCTACGCCCGCTTTCTTCACCTCATTTGCCACGTGGACCTGGCCGCCGAGGAGGCCCGGGAGCACTGGCTCCAGATTCTCCAGCACACCGAGATCCTGAGGCGGGCCCTGGGACGGCCGGTGGACTACCGCGTGGGCGCCGCCGACTACTTCGTCCACGAATCGCCCCGCATCCAGAGCCCCGCCGTCATTGACATCCGGATCTTCCGGCAGACCGAACAGGGCATCCTGAAGGATCCCCTGACCGGCCTCTACAACCTGCGGTACCTGAACGAGGTCCTGCCACGAGAGATCGGGATCGCCCGGCGGACCAACGCGCCCCTGAGCCTCGTCTTCCTCGACGTGGACCACTTCAAGGCCTTCAACGACCAACTCGGCCACGAGGCCGGAAACGAGGCCCTCAAGACCGTCGCCCGCATCCTGGCCGAGTCCGTGCGGGACATGGACCTCCCTTGCCGCTATGGCGGGGAGGAGTTCACCGTGCTCCTCCCCTCCACCGACAAGATGGGGGGGCTCGCCGTGGCCAACCGCATCGTCCAGGCGCTGGAGCGTTTGCGGGTCCCCGCCCCATCGCCCTTCGGGGTCCTCACGGCCAGCGCCGGGGTTGCCGCCTACCCCAGCGACGCCGCCGATGCCGAGGAGCTGATCCAGCACGCCGATTCGGCCATGTACCAGGCCAAGTCCCTGGGGAAGAACCGCGCCGTCCCTTACTCCTACGAGCGGAGGGGGTACCTCCGGATCCCCAAGGACTTCTCGGGTACCCTGGCCGCCGGCCGGGGGGAGCCGCTCCCCCTCTCCGGCAAGGACCTCAGCTGTTCGGGCCTCTTCTTCTACTCGCCGGTGGAACTGGTGGCCGGGCAGTCGGTGGACCTGGACCTCGCCATCCCTGGAGAGGAGGGCACCACCCGCGTCCGCTGCAAGGCCAGGGTGGTCCGGTGCCAGAAGAACGGGGAGGGCCGCTTCGGCGTGGGGGCCCAGATCGTTCACATCCCCACCGCCGACCGCCTTCGTTACTTCAAGGCCGCTTCCCCTCCCGGTTTCTGACCGGTCTCCCCCGTGCCGGACGGGGTGTCTCTGGGCAACAGGACCAGCAGGCGCCCGGGGGCCTTGAGGCGCCCCGCCACCGCCTCCGCTCCTTCCCCCGCCCCGCAGAAGAGGTCGGCCCTCCCCGGGCCCAGGATGGCGCCCCCCGCATCCTGAAAGGCAACGATGCGCCGGAAGGGCGCCCATCCCGCCAGAAGCCCCTCCGGCGTCACGACCGGCAGGCTGGAAACGAGGAGCCCCGCCGCCCCCTGGGGGTAGACGGTCCCGTCCACCGCCAGGGAGCGCCCCGGCGTCAGGGGCAGGCCGAGGCTTCCCGTCGGGGCGTCCCCCTGCTCCAGCCGGAAGAAGGTGTAGGCGGGGTTCACCGAGAGGTGCCGCTGGCGCTCGGCCTCGGGAAGGGTGGCGAGGACCCGCCGGATCTCCTGCATGGAGGCCTTTTCCAGGGCGAGAAGGCCCTCCGCCGCCAGGTGGGCCCCCAAACTGGCGTAGGGGTGGCCGTTCTTCCCGTCGAACTGGACCCGCACCACCCGCCCGTCTCCCAGGCGGATCCGCCCCGAGCCTTGAACCTGCAGGAAAAAGACGTCCACCGGATCTTCGAGCCAGGCGATCTCCAGCCCGCGGTTCCGGAGCACCCCCCCCCGGTCAATCTCCTCCCGGGTGTAGTAGGGAACCAGCCGATCTCCCTCCAGGCGGCCGTAGACCCTACTCGGGGCGCCAGCGCCCGGGGCGGAGGGGCCGTCGGCCGCCACCAGGTCCGGCGGGCGCCGGTACAGGGGAAAGCGGAAGCGCCCATCCGGCTGGAGGCGTCCTTCCAGGACCGGCTCGTAGTAGCCGGTGAGGAGGAGGGGGTCGGGGGGAGCCACCAGCCGGAGGCGCCGGCGGACCGCCTCGGCCCGCGCTTCGGAAACGGGGGGGACTTCGGCGAGGATGGCGAGAAGCTCCCGGATCCCCCGGGCCACTTCGCCGGCTCCGACGCTTCCGTTTCCCAGGGCGAGCAAGCGTCCTTCGGGGAGCCGCTCCAGCCACTCGAGGCTCCTTCTGAGGGCCGGCTCCAGGTCCGCGAAGGCCAGGTCATCCAGGGACAGGCTTCCGGCCTCCTCCCAGGGCACCTCCACGAAGGCCGGCCCCGGCGGCGCCGGAGGCGGAGCCTCGGGAGAGGGGACCTCGGGGGCGGCCGGCCCCGGAGGGGGAGGCGCGGTGGGGAGGGGTTGGGGGGGCTTTTTCGCGCAGGCACCGGCAAAGGCGAGAAGGGCGAACAAGGCGGCGAGGGTCACCGGGCGCTTCATGGGCTCAGTGTACGGAGCGCCGGGCCTTTCCTCAAGACCGCCACCGGGATTTCCCTTCCCCCCCGCACGGGGTGAACGGCAACAGAAGAGCGTGCTGTCCCCTTCGGAGCGCTTCGGGCGGGAATAGGGAGGGCCCCTTGATTGTAGAAGGTTTCTTGGAAAGGTTCCCAATGGCCAGGCGAAGTTCCCAGCGGCAGCTCCTCCTCGACCTCCTCCGGGAGAGCCACGACCACCCCAGCGCGGCGGAGCTCTGGGGACGCTACCGCTCGCGCCACGGTGCCGCCAGCCTTTCCAGCCTCTACCGGAACCTGGAGGTCCTCGTGGCCGAGGGCCACGTCCGGAAGGTCCGCCTCGAAGGAGGCGCCGAACGCTTTGACGCCAACGGGTCCCCCCATTACCATGTGGTGTGCCAGCAGTGCGGCCGTCTCTGGGACGTCCCCGTGGGGAGGGAGGACCGGTGCCGTTTCACCCTGCCGGAGGGCTTTCGCCCCGAGGCGTGGGAGATCACCGTTCGCGGAACCTGCGCGGCGTGCGCCGCGGCGAGCCACCCGTTTCTAAACAAGGAGGTGTGAGATGCCCGAGCTCAAAGGAACCAAGACCTTCGAAAACCTCAAGGCCGCCTTCGCCGGCGAGTCGGAGGCCAACCGCCGCTACCTCTACTTCGCCCGGGAGGCCGACGTGGAGGGCTACCCCGACGTGGCGGCGGTCTTCCGCTCCACCGGGGAGGGCGAGACCGGACACGCCTTCGGCCACCTGGATTACCTGAAGGAGGTGGGGGATCCCGCCACCGGGAAGCCCATCGGCGACACCCGGCTCAACCTCGCCGCCGCCGTGGCCGGGGAGACCTACGAGTACACCGAGATGTACCCCGGCTTCGCCCGGACCGCCCGGGAGGAGGGCTTCGACGAGGTGGCCGACTGGTTCGAGACGCTGGCCAAGGCCGAACGGGCCCACGCCGGACGGTTCCAGAAGGCCCTCGACGAACTCAAGTAAAGGAGAATCGGGCCCCGGGGGGCGGCCTCTCCGCCGCCCCCCCGGCCCGCTGGGAGGGGGGTGGACCATGAGCGGAAAGGATCTGGGCGGGATCACTGAATTCGTCTTCAACCTCAACGACCCCGCCTTCTACGACCGGAAAGAGCTCCACGCCGAGGAGAGGAGGATCTTCGAGATCTGCCACGGGTGCCGGCTCTGCGCCGGCCTGTGCCCCTCCTTCGACATCCTCTTCGAACTCCTCGATTCCCGCGACATCTCCGCCGAGGCGCTCACCGACGGCGACCTGGACGCCGTGATGGGCCCCTGCTTCTACTGCAAGCTCTGCTACACCAAGTGCCCCTACACCCCACCCCACGAGTACCGCCTCGACTTTCCCCACCTGGCCCTGCGGCACAAGGCGGTGGTCTTCAAGGAGAAGGGCGCTCCCCTCGCCGCGCGGATGCTCGCCGACCCCCAGGGGATGGCCCGGAAGGCCCGCCCGCTGGCGCCCTTGGCCAACGCCGTCAACAGAAACCGCCTGGCCCGGAAGGCCATGGCCCCCCTTCTCCGGATCCACCCGGACGCCCCACTCCCCCCCGTCGCCTTCCGGACCTTCGCCTCGCGCTTCCGCAAGCTCCCCAAGCCCGCGGAAGTCCGTGAGCGGGTGGTCCTCTTTACCACCTGCCTGGTGGACGCCAACTACCCCGAGCTGGGGGAGGTGCTGGTCCGCTTCCTGAACGCCTGCTCCGTGGAGGTCCTGCTTCCCGAAGGCCTGGACTGCTGCGGGATCCCCTCCTTCGACATCGGGGACCTCTCCACGGCGGCGGCCAGGGCTCGGCGGAACGTGAAAGCCCTCCTGCCTTACGTCCGGCAGGGATTGGCCGTCATCGCCCCCGTCTCCTCCTGCGCCATGGCCCTCAGCCGCGAATACCCCCTCCTCGTTCCCGGGGAAGAGTCGAAGGAGGTGGCGGGTGCGGTGCAGGACCTCTTCGACTACCTCGCCGGGCTCAAGGCCAAGGGGCTCTGGCCCCGGGGTGAACCCCGGCCGCTGGGGGAGGTAGCCTACCACCTCCCCTGCCACCTCAAGCAGATGGGCGCGGGCTTCAAGGGCCGGGACCTGCTCAAGGACCTGCCCGGCACCACCGTGAAGGTGCTGGACGCCTGTTCGGGCCACGACGGAACCTACGGCATCCGGCTGGAAACCTACGCCGACTCCATGAAGGTCGGCCGGAAGCTCATGGGCCGCGCCCGGGAGGCCCGGGGGACGGTGGTGACCGAATGTCCCCTCTCGGGCCTCCAGATCACCCACGGGACGGGCCGGGAAGCGCTCCACCCCCTGCTCCTCCTGGCCCGCGCCTACGGAATCGCCTGAAGGAGACGCCATGGAACCGGTTTCCCGCTCCGAAATTCTGGACATCGCCGAGTACGAGAGGCGGCGCAAGACCGTCCGCGCCGAAATCATGGCCCTCAAGGACCGCCGCCGAATCTCTCTGGACCCCGTCCTTACCCTGCTCTTTGAAAACCGCCGGACCGTCTGGTACCAGATCCAGGAGATGATGCGCGCCGAGCGCATGGTGGACGAGGATCAGATCCGCGAGGAGCTGGAGACCTACGCCCCATTGGTGCCCGGCGCCGGCCAGTGGAAGGCCACGCTCTACATCGAGATCCCCGACCTCGAAGGGTTGAAGCGGGCCTTGCCCCGGCTTGTGGGGATCGAACACGCCGTTTACGCCCGGGTGGGGGAGAGGCGGGTCCCTGCCCGGGGCGAGGAAGGCCGCAGCCGGGAGGACTACACCAGCACCGTCCACTACCTGACCTTCGACCTTCCCCCCGACGCCGCGGATGCCCTGCAGGCGGGGGCACCCCTCCGCCTGGGGGTGGACCACCCGGCGGTCCGCTCCGAAGTGGAGGTTCCCGAGTCCCTGCGCCGGGAGCTTCTCGCCGATCTCCAGGGGGAGTGAGGCCGTGGCGGCGGGGAGGAGTCCTTCCCACTGGGCCGCCCACACGGCGGGGTTGCGGGACGAACTCCAGCGGGCGGTGGACCGGGACCTCCTCAGGGACCTCCACCGTCTTTCCCCGCTCCGTCACGGACTCGTCGTCCTGGCGCTGGTCCTGGCCGGGACCGCCCTGGTGGTCGTGCTCTCCCTTCCCCTGCCCCTCTGGGGATGGCTTCCCCTCTCTCTCCTGCTGGGCTTCCTCGTCTTCGACACCACCGTCCTGCTCCACGAGGTGCTCCACCACCTGGTCTTCCCCCGCAAGCGAGAGAAGGCCACGCGCCTGCTTGGCCTCCTCTACGCCCTGCCCTCGGGGGTCTCCCCTTCCCAGTTCACCCGGTGGCACCTCGACCACCACGGGGGCCTGGGCAGCCCCACCGAGGACCCCAAACGCCACCACCTCTCCCCAAAACGGAACGCCCGGTGGCTCAAGGCCCTCTACTTCACCCCGGCGCTGTTCGTCCTCTACTTCCGGGCGGCAAGGCGGGAGGCGGCCACCTACGACGGCGCCCTGAGGCGGAAGATCGCCGGGGAGCGCCTCTTCAACCTGGCGGTCCACGCCGCCGCCGCCGGTCTTCTGTACGGGACGGGAGGCTGGGGGCCGCTGCTGCGTCTTTACCTCGTCCCCTACCTCTTTGGATTTCCCTTGGCCTTCGGGCTCAACCGCCTGGGCCAGCACTACGACGTCTCCCCGGAGGATCCTGCCCGGTGGGGCACGCGGATGCGTCCCTCCCGGTTGTGGGACCTGCTCTTCTTATGGTCCTCCTACCACTTGGAGCACCACTACTTTCCGGGGGTTCCCTTCTACAACCTTCGTCGGTTGAACGGGGCCCTCCGCCCTTTCTTCGAGCGGCGGGGCGTTCCCGAGCGCACCTACGGCTGGCTCCTGAAACGGTACTTCCTGGCCAACCTCCCTCCCCACACCGACTGGGCCTGAATCCTGGACTTAGGACCGCCGGAGGAGGAGGCTTCCCGCCACCCCCGCCGCCGCCGAGGCGCCCAGGATTCCCACCTTGGCCTGAACGAGGAGCGCCCCGTCGCCGAAGGCCAGGGCGGCGATGAAGAGGGCCATGGTGAAGCCGATGCCCGCCAGACATCCGATTCCCGCGAAGGTTCGCCACGTGGCTCCTTGGGGCATGGTGCAGAACCCCGGCCGGATCACCGCATAGGCTCCCAGGAGAACCCCCGCCGGCTTCCCCAGAAGGAGCCCCAGGGCCGCTCCCGCCGTCACCGGCCCCCAAAGGGCGGAGGGACCTCCCAGGTCCAGGCGGACTCCGGCGTTGGCCAGGGCAAAGAGGGGCATGATGGCGAAGGTGACCCAAGGATGGAGCGCGTGTTCGAGGCGCTGGAGGGGGGAAGAGGCCGCCTCCGCCGCCTCCTGAAGGTCCAGGAGGGCCTCGTGCTGGCCCGGCGTCACGAGGAACCCGCCTCCCGTCTCGGAGGCGAATTCCGCCAGACTCCTTCGGGCCCGCTCCAGAAACCGCCCCCCTTCCACCTTCACCCGGGCGGGGATGGTCATGGCCAGCAAGACGCCGGCGACGGTGGGGTGGACGCCGGATTTCAGGAAGCCGTACCAGACCGCCACTCCCACGCCGAGGTAAACCGGCGTCTTCCGGAGGCCCAGGCGGCCGGCGGCGGCCAGGACCAAAAGCAGGGCCAGACTTAGGAGGAGGAAGGAGACCGCGATGCCCTGGGTGTAAAAGAGGGCGATGACCAGCACGGCCCCCAGGTCGTCAACGATGGCCAGCGCCGCCAGAAAGACCTTCAAGGAAGGAGGGACCCGATCTCCGAGAAGGGCCAGTACCCCCAGGGCGAAGGCGATGTCCGTGGCCATGGGAATCCCCCATCCCGCCGCCCCGGGACCACCCCGGTTGAGGGCGGCGTAAAGGAGGGCCGGCACGACCATGCCCCCCAGGGCGCTGGCCAGGGGAAGCAGGGCCTTGGATGGGGAGGCCAGCTCCCCCACCAGGATCTCCCGCTTGATCTCCAGCCCGACCACGAAAAAGAAGATGGCCATGAGCCCGTCGTTGATCCAGAGAAGAAGGGGCTTGGAGAGAAGGAAGCCGCCTGCCCCGACGGCGATGGGAGAGGAAAAAACCGCCCGGTAGGACGCCGCCCACGGCCCGTTGGCCCAGAGGAGGGCCGCCACGGCGGCGACGAGCAGCAGAACCCCTCCGGCGGCCTCCGTGCGGAAGAACTCCAGAAAAGGGAGCCGCGGCTCCTCCTTTCTTCCTGTGGCTCCGGTCTTTCCGGTCTTCTTCGCCATGCCAGCCTCCCCCGCGGGTGGACACCCCCCCCCGTCCCTGTGGTGGAATGGCCTCCAGTATACGGTCTTTTCGGGGAGGTGCCTTCATGCTCAAGGAATTCAAGGAATTCGCGTTGCGCGGGAACGTGATGGACATGGCGGTGGGCATCATCATCGGGGGAGCCTTCGGCAGGATCGTCTCCTCCATCGTGAACGACGTCCTCATGCCCCCCCTCGGCTTCCTCTTCGGCAGGGCGGACTTCTCCAACCTCTTCCTCAGCCTTTCGGGCCAGCACTTCGACAACCTGAAGGCCGCCAAGGAGGCCGGCGCCGCAACGCTGAACTACGGAATCTTCCTCCAGACGGTGGTGGATTTCGTCCTCGCGGCCTTCGCCATCTTCCTGGTGGTGAAGGCCATGAACCGTCTGCGGAAGGCCGAGACGCCTCCTCCACCCGCCACCAGGGAGTGCCCCCACTGCCTCTCCCAGGTGCCGGCGAAGGCCACGAAGTGCGCCTTCTGCACCTCCACTCTCGCCCCCTAAAACGGAATGGGGGGCCCCGAGGGGTCCCCCATTCCGAACGGCGCCGCGCAGGTTTCTAGAAGCGGTAGACCAGACCCACGGAGGCGTCCACGGGGTTGAGGTTATCCCCGTAGAGCTTGAAGTGGGTATAGGTGGCCTGGGCCGTGAGACCGAAGGCCTTGGTGAAGAAGTGCCGGTACCCGATGGCCGCCTGCTCCGCCAGCTTGGTGGTTCCCTCCACGTGGACGGGGATGCCGCCAAAGGTCAGGGTCTTGGAGTCGTTCCGGACGGCCCCCACCCCCAGAAGGCCGTAGACCTGGTCCGAGTCGGAGAGCTTGTAGACGTACTCCGGGGAGACCATGAAGGTCCAGAGGTGGTCCTTCTGGCCGGAGTGCTTCATCTTCCCCTCCCAATACCCCAGGTCCACGTTGAGCCGGAAGGCATCGGAGAAACCGTAGGAGACCCCGGTCCGGCCGAGCCAGCCGTTGTCGAGGTTCTTGGTGGAGGTGTTGTACCCCAGCTGGAACTGGTAAGCCCAGGGGTTCTCGGGGCTCTGGGCGGCCGCCGCCACCGCCGTGGCGGCCAGGAAGATGGAAATCGCGAGGATCTTTTTCATGCCGTTTTCCTCCTTTCGAAAGGTTCTTCCTTCTCGCGCCGTTCTCCGGCACCCACTCCGGAGAGCCGCAGGAAAGCAATGGGTGTGCCAGGAACTGCCTCCGCCGAACCCTCTGAATGTGCTGGGAGACGGTCCCTTCGAACCCCCAGGATGGGGCCGGATCGGGCCATTATGACAAGGTCTCGTGTGCCATCTTGGCATTCCTCCACCCGCCGCCACCGAGGCTGGCCCTCCCTTCGACACGAACCTACATTGGGAAGGGAGGCACCATGGACTTCGAGAGGGTCCTGCCCCGGCAGGGGGACATGAGGGTCCCCGCCACGCTGTACATCTCCGACCGCATCCCGGCGGAGGAGGGGGCCCTCCGCCAACTCCAGGACGCCTGCCGCATTCCCACGGTGGCGAAGGTTCTGGCCACCCCGGACATCCACGTGGGCTTCGGGGTCCCCATCGGCTGCGTGGTGGCCACGGAGGAGGTGGTCATTCCCGCCGCCGTGGGGTACGACATCAACTGCGGCATGCGGGTCCTCACCACCAACCTCGCGGCCCGGGCGGTGGACCCCGCTCTCCTGGCCCGCTCCATCCGCCGGGACATCCCCCTGGGGGAGGGCAAGCGGAACGTCCCGCTGGA
>Ga0272448_1002976_pt1 | contig 20639 bp, 22 predicted proteins | sample YNPCB0191_FD_202220 | JGI IMG/M metagenome (GOLD analysis project Ga0272448, IMG submission 202220) | Hot spring sediment microbial communities from Yellowstone National Park, WY, United States - YNP-CB-019-1 | ecosystem: Environmental > Aquatic > Thermal springs > Hot (42-90C) > Sediment... | reverse complement strand
ATAAACTGAACTGTGCCATTTGCCAAGCCGTTTTCCCATCCATGTTTGCACGCAAGATTGAACGACTGAGACAGCACCGCAGGCGTTTCCATGTTGGATGGAAGTTGGATGCCAATCGTTGTTTGCACAAGAAAATTGTACCTTCACACAGACGTGATATTGTCTGCAAATTACAAAGATTGTGTGTCGATATCGACGCTCTTATTCCTCCCTACACCGCTTCGCTGTTGCTGGGGTCCTGAGGAGGATTTAGAATGAAAAAAGCAGTTCCCAAAGTCTCCGTGTCGCGTATGATCGATCCTCAGGGTGGTTTCAAGGTCGTGCGCAAAGGAGTATCAAATTCTCAATGGGGAGATTTGTACCATTGGCTAGTTTCTCTTTCCTGGCCTCGATTTTTGACATTAATTAGTTTAGGTTATGTAACCGTTAATACTCTATTTGCCCTAGCATATCTAGCAGGTGGAGATGGAATTGCCAACGCGCATCCTGGTAGCTTTTTGGATGCTTTTTTTTTCAGCGTTCAAACTATGGCATCTATTGGCTACGGGGCCATGTATCCCAAAACACTATACGCTAACGTAATAGTAACTATAGAATCCTTTTTGGGATTGATGGGACTAGCAGTGGGAACCGGACTGATATTTGCAAGGTTTTCCCTGTTGAGGGCGCGAGTTATATTTAGCCGCGTAGCAGTCATTACACCGCACAACGGTGTTCCAACTTTCATGTTTCGAGTGGCAAACGAACGTCAAAATTGGATTTTAGAAGCACAAGTCCGAGCAACTTTGGTACGCAATGAAATTACTGCTGAAGGATACATGATGCGGCGATTTTATGACATGTGTCTACTTCGCAGTCAAACACCGCTTTTTGCGTTGACTTGGACAGTCATGCATCCCATTGATGAAAAAAGTCCCTTATACAGAATGACACCAGAACAGATGTATGAGGATGACATAGAAATATTGGTCACTCTCACTGGACTTGATGAAACTGTATCGCAGACAATTCACGCCCGTCACTCTTTCGTTACTGAAGAAATTCTTTGGAATATGCGCTTTGTAGATATTCTTTCTAAGACGCGGGATGGTAAGCGCAGCGTAGACTACTCTCGTTTTCATGAGGTTATAACGCTCTCGGGAAATTAGTAACAAGCGATAAATCGCTTGCTATTAACAACAGTTTTTCTTGAAATTTGATTTGATATGAAAAATCTTTCCTCTCGCATGGAGGCGGTACAATCGCCTATTATTCCGATGGTGTCAGAACTAATTCAAAATTTTCCTGATACCATTTCTTTGGGACAAGGTGTTGTTTGGTATCCTCCACCACCAGAAGCTGTGGAACTTTTAGCAAAATTCCTTGCTGAGCCAACAAATCATCTCTACAAGGCTGTGGAAGGAATTCCCCCTCTATTAAAAACATTAGCAAGGAAATTGCAAAGTTTTAATGGTATAGAAATTAACCAAGACAACTGCATTGTTGTTACTGCAGGTAGCAATATGGGGTTTATGAACGCCATTCTCGCTATCACCTCGGTGGGAGATGAAATCATTTTGAACGTGCCGTACTATTTTAACCACGAAATGGCGATTACAATGGCAGGGTGTCGTCCCGTATTGGTGGAAACGGATGAACGCCACCAACTTTGTCCTGATGCGATCGCTCGAGCAATTACCGCCAAAACACGAGCGGTAGTGACAATTTCGCCAAATAATCCCACCGGAGCTGTATACTCAGAATCAGCTTTGCGTCAAGTGAGTGAAATTTGTCGCGATCGCGGTATCTACCACATCAGCGATGAAGCTTACGAACACTTTACCTACAACGGTGTCAAGCACATCTCTCCAGGTGCGTTTACAGGTAGCACCAAATACACTATTTCCCTCTATAGCCTTTCGAAAGCATACGGTTTCGCTAGCTGGCGCATTGGCTATATGGTAATACCAAAGCATCTATTGGTTGCTGTGAAAAAAGTCCAAGACACAATTTTAATTTGTCCACCTGTAGTTTCTCAGTATGCAGCTTTGGGTGCTCTACAAACCAAAACAGATTATTTAAGCAAAAATATTCAAGCGATCGCCCAGGTGCGAGAATTATTTCTTGAGTCTCTCAAAGATTTGGAAGGTCTATGTACCATTACCCCCACCAATGGTGCTTTTTACTTTTTTCTTAAGGTTAATACTCAAATGCATTCCTTCGAGCTAGTGAAAAGATTGATTCAAGAATATCGAGTTGCAGTTATTCCAGGTACAACCTTTGGTATGAATAACGGATGTTATTTACGCCTAGCATACGGTGCATTGCAACTAGATACAGCAAAAGAGGGAATCCAAAGATTGGTGAAGGGTTTAAAAAATATTGCCCAGTCAAAGGCAAATGGGGATAATAAGTAGTTGGAATTTCCTGAAAGCAGCCACAAATAAGTAAATCTCTCTATAGAGACTTGCTAGCATCAACATTTCAATATAAATTTTATATATAATTTACCTCGCCTATCTAAATTACCAATTTCTAACTACATCAATGCCGATTGTTAATAAATTAATTGAAATAGAAACTAATCAAGGAATAAATATTCATAACATTACTCCCCAAATTGAGGCACTGATTTCTTCAACGCCCATTCAAAATGGTCAAATATTGTTGTTCTCTCGTCATACAACAACAGCCTTTGCTATTAATGAAAATGAAACAAGATTATTAGAAGACATCAAAAATTTTTTGCAGAAATTAGCTCCTGAATCAGAACAGTACTTGCATAATGACTTGCATTTAAGACCAAATATTCCAGCAGACGAACCTAGAAATGCTCATTCTCATCTGATGGCAATGATGTTGAATAATAGCGAAATAATTCCTATTGTTGATGGCAAATTAGCATTAGGAGTCTATCAATCCATATTATTTTTCGAATTAGATGGACCGCGGAAAAGAATTATATGTTGTCAAATTTCTGGAGAATGATAAAAAGAAACTAATTTAACTTAAATTCTGTAAAGACAGGTTGACCAAATAACATGTTTTTGTCTACCGCCGACAAGATTTTATTATTAGCAGCATCAGAATTTAAGCAACGACAAACTAACTGAGCTACATCAGCACGATTAATCATACCAGCAACATTTACATTTTCAGTTAAAATTGCATTGCCAGTTGCTGTTTCTGACTGCAAGCCACCAGGACGAATAATAGTGTAGTTGAGTCCACTTGCTATTAAATGTTGTTCAGCTTTTTCTTTGTCAATTAATACAGGACGCAATGCTTCTAGAATTTGTGGAGATAAAGCAATAACACTATTCCCGCAACCAATTGAAGATACTAAAATAAACTTTTGCACGCCTGCTTTAACAGCGACATCAATTAAATTTTTATTACCTATATAATCTGCTCTATTGTTATCTTGGGCTAAACCACCAATAGTGCTAACAACGGCGTAGATAGGTTCATCTCCTAACATTGCACGTTCAACATCATCTACATTCATAGCATCACCCAAAACAACCTTAATTCCCATTGCTTCTAGTTCAGGGCGAACTGCTTTTGTTCTGATCAGTGCTTTGACATTCATTTGTTGTTCTGTCAAGCATTTGGCAATTTCTCTACCAACGCCACGACTCGCTCCAGCTAGGAATATATAAGATGTTGCAATCATGAATTTTTTGGAAAGTAGATGATACGGGCAAACTCCTAATATTTTAAAGGAAACATGCAAACAGCTAAAAGAGTAAATCCATGGCAACAAGCTTTAGAACCTGTCTTGAATATGGAGTTCAGTGAGAATTTTACGATTTATTACGCTTTTATACTCGTAGTGAGGGATTTATCGCTTGTCCAGGACTAAAGTCCCGACTACAAACTTGTTAGTAGTAAGCGATTTATTCCTATAAAAAAGCTATATTAATATCGTTGCACATTAACTTTCGTTTATGAAATTTATTAAAAATTCAGTAATCTTTACTTAATAGTTGTACTGAAATGAATAATTTTTACTGGGACAAATAGAGTAGTTATACTTATTCCAACAGTAGGAAGCAGCAGAGTAAACAAAGATGCGACCCTAGAAAATAACTTACTTTTTTAGGTATGGGTATGGCTAAAAAAAGTCGAGAAAACTTTGCTAGCGATATTCGACTTGCAGCAACCTCAAAAATCTGGGGAACGACGCTGGGAATTTTAGCTATTTGCATTCCACTTTCTGCTACTACGAGAAGTGGTCCTCTTCTACCTTTAGCCGCCTTGACAGCAGCAGCAGTGGGGACAATAGCTGTATGGCATCACGAGGATAAAAAATTAAAACCCAAGCATCTATCATCTCAAAAATTACAACATCTAGAGCAAAGAATTGCGAATTTAGAAACAATTATTAGCAGTGATGACTGTGATTTACACAGAAAAATTAAATCCTTAGAATCTCGTGAATCTGCTGATTTTGTCCCAGAAAATCAACAGACAAAGATATTGTAAAGTGATATTACAATTATTTCAAAACTGTTTAGAAATTGTCAAAATCTCAAACCTGGTTTTAACGTAGAACCTAAGGAGATACTGGAGGCAAATTAGATGATGAATAACATTCAAAAATATCGGTTCGTCTGCACGCTGACCTTTGGTGATATTTACGGTCAAATAATTGTCTGGTTAATTACAATTACTGTTAGTTTGGCATCAGCCCTAGCATTAATGGGTGCAAAACGGCCGGTTTATGCTTTAGCTGCTGTGGGACTAGTTATTTTGTTATCTTTACCTTTTTTACTTTTTGCCTTTGTAACAACTTTGTTAAATCACATCGAACTTGCTCCCTTAGAACCGGGAACAACGATGGAACCGATTCCTGGCAATGTTTCGCAACAACAACCAGCAAAGGTAACTAACTAGGAAAATCAATATCTTTTTATCATTCCTAGCGTTCCATACCCCGGGTTTTGTGGTTTTACCTGGGGATGAAAGCCAAGGAAGACTTTGGGGTGCGCAAGCCAAAAACAAGAATATATTTACATAAATTGCCCGAGAGGTAGCTGCAGACGGCAAATTGCCTTGCTGTTTGTCTGTACGAGAAAGGACGCTCCTCGAAAAGGCGATCGCGCAATTAAAGGACTTTCTTACTTTGTAAACTCACTTGGTGCGCTCATAGCTGTTGGGTAGCTGCAGAGGAAATCTCAGCTTTGGTAATGCTTGTCAGCTGAAATAAGGGACAAAAAACAGAAGCAGCGATCGCAAACTTACACGCATACTTACAATAGAACAGCGACCAAGGCGTTGTTGGGGGAATCATGATGCTAGAACACGATGTCATAATTGTTGGGGGTGGCTTGGCTGGGTGTCGAGCAGCAGTGGAAATTGCCAGGACTAACCCAAGCTTGAACGTAGCTGTAGTTGCCAAAACCCATCCGATTCGTTCTCACTCCGTTGCTGCTCAAGGCGGTATTGCAGCAACATTAAAAAACGTGGATTCCTCTGATAGTTGGGAAGCTCACGCTTTTGATACTGTCAAGGGTTCTGACTACTTAGCAGATCAGGATGCAGTCGAAATTCTCACCCGCGAAGCTCCGGATGTAGTCATTGACTTAGAGCACATGGGCGTTTTATTCTCGCGTTTGAGCGATGGTCGTATTGCCCAACGTGCTTTTGGGGGTCATTCTCACAATCGTACCTGCTACGCTGCGGATAAGACAGGTCACGCCATTTTGCATGAATTGGTAAATAACTTACGGCGATACGGGGTGCAAATTTATCAAGAGTGGTACGTCATGCGCTTGATTTTAGAAGACGGACAAGCTAAGGGAGTGGTGATGTACCGTATCTTAGACGGTCGATTAGAGGTAGTACGTGCCAAAGCAGTGATGTTTGCTACTGGTGGCTACGGAAGAGTATACAACACTACCTCAAATGATTATGCTTCCACCGGTGATGGATTAGCGATGACCGCACTTGCTGGCTTACCTTTAGAGGATATGGAATTTGTGCAATTTCACCCAACTGGTTTGTATCCGGTGGGAGTATTGATTTCCGAGGCCGTGCGTGGAGAAGGGGCGTATCTGATTAACAGCGATGGAGAACGCTTTATGGCCAGGTATGCTCCCAGTCGCATGGAATTAGCTCCGCGCGATATTACTTCACGGGCGATCGCCTACGAAATTCGAGCTGGACGCGGTATCAATCCAGATGGTAGTGCTGGAGGTCCTTTTGTGCATCTGGATTTGCGTCATCTCGGTAAAGAAAAAATTATGAGCCGCATTCCCTTTTGTTGGGAAGAAGCGCATCGCCTTGTCGGTGTTGACGCCATTACCGAACCGATACCCGTTCGCCCCACCATTCATTATTGCATGGGTGGTATTCCAGTTAACACCAACGGTCAAGTCCGTAGTAGCGGTGAAAATTTCGTGGAAGGATTCTTTGCGGCCGGAGAAACTGCCTGTGTTTCCGTACACGGGGCCAATCGTCTCGGTAGCAATTCTTTATTAGAATGCGTGGTTTACGGACGCAGGACCGGAGCGGCGATCGCCCAATATGTCCAAGACCGTAAATTCCCAACTGTCGACGAACAACTGTACCTGCGCCAAGCCCAGCAAAAACTGCAATCGTTATTAGACCAAGGCGGAAAGTACCGCATCAACAAAGTTCGTCAGGCATTCCAAGATACCATGACCGAATATTGTGGCGTTTTCCGCACCGAAGAATTAATGCGTCAAGGATGGGAAAAATTACAACAGTTACAACAACAATATACAGAAATTTACTTAGATGACAAAGGTAGTTGCTGGAATACGGAAATCTTAGAAGCACTAGAGCTGGAAAATTTAATAGTAGTAGGACAAATGATTTTGTCGTCAGCTTTAAATCGACAAGAAAGTCGAGGCGCCCATTTTCGTGAGGATTACCCCGAGCGAGATGACGTCAACTTCCTCAAACACACAATGGCTTATTATTCACCAGCAGGAATCGACATTCAGTATCGTCCAGTAACCATTACCATGTTTCAACCTCAGGAGAGAAAATATTAGCCGGGTTTTGGAGATGGAGCGAGCCACCATCTCCTGTCTCCCTTGTCAAAGATTATCTTGGTAGCGAAACCACCACCACTAACGTCTTAGCTACTCTCCAGGGGTACTGATTCCTCCCCTGCTGGGGAAAGGTTAATGTTTTCGGATATTGGAAGACGCTCTCGAACTTTCCTGGAATTATTGCGCCGACGAGATGAAGGGTGAAGCGGAACTAACTTTGCGATGGGAATACCTCGATTGGCGAGGATGATTTCTTCCCCAAGTTCCACCCGTAACAGTAGCCACGGCAGATTGATTTTAGCCTGATGAATGTTTACGATTTCCATTAGTTTTTCAGCCAAGTCCTTGAAACAGGCAGCCAATAATAAGGTATGAAAGACGATGTGTGCAAATTCCGCATCGCCTTATGCCTGATCCAAAGCAAGATAAGCTCAGTTTGTTTTGATTGTAATTACACTACTTTTCATAGCACACTCGAAACCACAAATCCAATTTCTAAACCTATTTACTAAAACTTCAGGCAGATGTATAATTGCCTAGAAAAGAAGGGGAGTAGCTGCTGGCAAAAAGCAAAAGCCAGTACATCTGAATCAACATGCTGGCGATGAGCCTGGTTCAGATGACAAGTAAGCAAAAGAATTGCTGATTGGAAGCGAGACCTTCACTAAGTTCACACCCCAAAGTGTGGAGCTTGGTGAAGTCTTGCGGCCCTCATCAAGCCCACACCAAATAAAGAATGAGTGTTTAGGAGCTTGAGAGAGTGCTAACAGCTTTTACCGCCAGTTTATTACTAATCACAGTTTCGGAGTTAGGAGATAAAACTTTTTTTATCGCTGCGATTTTAGCAATGCAGCACTCGCGGCGTTTGGTGTTTGTAGGAGTAATAACAGCTTTGGCAGGAATGACAGTACTATCTGTCATGTTGGGACAAGCGGTATCCATACTGCCAAAAGTTTATATTCACCACGCTGAGATTATTTTGTTTATTGCCTTTGGAATAAAATTACTGTATGAAGCCACTAAAATGCCTGCTCGCAGCTGTGACACAGAAGCTGTAGAGGAGGCAAAAGACGCGGTTGCTAAGGCGCAAGAACACTTCAAAAAGGGCAAAACTTGCTGGGCAGTTATTTTAGAAGCTTTTTTATTAACGTTTATGGCAGAGTGGGGCGATCGCACCCAAATAGCAACTATCGCCCTAGCAGCTGGGAATAACCCCGTGGGAGTAACCACAGGTGCGGTTTCCGGACACGCCGTCTGTGCAGCGATCGCGATCGCGAGCGGACGAATGCTAGCGGGGCGAATCTCTGAAAGAATGCTTACCTTCACAGGCGGCAGCTTGTTCATTTTATTTGGTATTATTGCCGCCATAGAAGGAGCGTGAAAAATATAGCTAGATTTTAGTTTCTAAGGTGTTGGCGTGGAAGAAGCAGTCGGCGTGGGAGCAGCGACTTCAGTCTCCTTAGCCCTGTTGTTAATTTCGTCTTTATACTGAGGGGGTGCTAAAGTCGCAGCTTTGCTAAATAAAGGTTTTGCTTCCTGCAACTTACCTTGCTCTTTTAAAACCATCGCTTTGGCTAAAACAGGGCGAAAATCATCAGGAGCACTTTTGATGGCTTGGTCGTAGGCAAGCATAGCTTGGGAATAGCGCTTTTGGGAAGCGTGAAGGTTCCCTAACATTACCTGTACTGCGGTAGTATCTATACTACCCGGTTCAATTTTATTAGCTTGAGTCGCTTTTGCCAGCGTCTGTTGTAACAAACCTATAGCTGCTTCCGGACGTTTTTGATCCAGCAAAAGCCCTACCATACCTTGCAAAGCATTGAGGTCACCTGGTTTGGTTTCTAAAATAGAGCGATAAACTTGAGCAGCACCTTCCCTGTCACCTATTTGTTGCTTTGCTTGTGCAAGCAAAACAGCGTATTTGGTTTGTTCTGGATTGAGCTTGACTAACTTTTCAAGGGGTTCAATTATCCCCTGCATTTCACCCACGCCTAAACTTAGCAATTGCAAACGCGTCTCCAACAAACCTCGCAATGCAGTTTGATTTTCTGGTTCTCGCTGTAAAACCTGTTCGTAACCGCGAGCAGCATCCTCCAATTTTGATTTTTGAGCAGCGGCAGAATTTTCCTTGCTGCTTGTCAAGTTTTGACGGGAGTATGGCGTATCATTATATGCGGCTATGATGGGAAACACAGATACTCCCACAAAACCCATCACCGCCAACACCAAAACAATATTAATTAACCAACGATTACGTGACTGAGACACAAAACTATCCTTACAATTTAATGAAACTAGAGGAAAATTTGAAAAACTTTGCGGGATATTCTGGATGTTTTGTGAATTTTATAACAAAAACTCATGGACGCTGCCAAAACAAATGATGAATTGATTAGAAACTGCCTAAATTGTAGCTACAGGATGCTTTCGAAACCGCTATAAAGGCGCTAAATTACACATTTAGTGTGTGTATGCAAAAAATAGCATCTTTCAGTATCATAACAGGGCAAACAGAAGTGGTTGTTCAGAAAGGAAATACACTTTCATCAGCCGCACAAACTGCTTTCTAGTTGTTTTAGTCAAATCCCCCCATGGGATGTATCTCCGCTTGAAGGAGTTTTTATGAATTCCGACCTGATGCCGTCTCCTGAATCATCAAATTCTACAAATTCTGATGAAACTCAAATTCATCAACAAACAACAGCTCCAAAAGATGTTGTAGCAGCAGCCGAAGTACCTCCACCAGAGAATGCGTCGGAATTGCCAAGCGAAACAGAAATTGACACCAACTTTGCAAATCGACAACATCCAATTCCACCTCCTAGCGAACCAATGCAGTACCGAGCAATTGGTCTGGTTCGAGGTCGTTACATTCCCAGCAACGAGCAATTTACCCAAGGCGTGATGCTGACTGCAGATGACACAAAACTAGATGCTGTGCTTCTGGGTCGGATCATGAGTTTGGTCAAAAATCACCTGAATTTAGAAGAAGAACATTTGTGGGTAGTTTATCCGCGCACGCGACAAGAAAACGACAGATTGCACCTGCAGATTGTGGGAGTTTGGGAACCGGAAAAGCTGGCCAAAAATACCACAACTCTACCGCCGCTTTCCTCCCCCTCATCGTCGCAACAGTCTCAAGCTAGTGCAGAGCAGTTTTTACCCTCAACAGAAATTCCCGATGGTGGTTTTTCTGTTCGGGGTGAAATAGTTTACCAATCCCACGACGCTGGAAATATAGTAGTCAAAATCAAGCAATCTCCCCGCAAACCAAACGACAAACCCAAATATTTTAAATTGAAACTCAAGGGTACTCTGGACGCAAAAGCAGTTGGAAAATTTTGGGACTTGCAAGTCAAGCGGGATGGTGAATCCTTGGTCATAGAAAGCGGCGAGGCGATCGCAGAGTTGCCCAAAAAACGAGGTAGCAAAAAACCCCAGTCCCGAGGAGGGAAAGGTCGTCCTGGCGGTTCTGGAAAGAAACCACACTCCCCCAGAAAAGCAGAAACCCCACGTCCAAATAAAAAAGCGGGTGATTCCCCAACTACTAAACCCACGCCTAAAGGTGCTACTCCCAAACCGATCAAACGACCAAAACCACCAGAGCGGTAAAGGAATTAGACATGGGGTATTGATTTTTTACCCCATGCTCCTAGGGTGGTCGATTTCTAGCCTCAAAACTCTGTCCAGCGGTCTTGGGGAAGAAAAGACCGTTCCATGGGTATGGAAGCTACCGATTCAGTGAGGGTAAACTTTCCTGCTTCTATCCACTGTTTTAACTCTTGGGCTACCTGTTGGGAGAGATATATACTGGCAACAGGTGCGGTACGTACTATTTTACCTTCAATTACAATTCGTCCGGACTTTAGTTGTGCGTAGCTAACCAAACCAAAAGTAGGGCGTACCCGCCGAGGAATAGAAAAATCTACTATTGGCGCTACTATATCTTTATCTTGGACCGCGCATCTAGCAACGATTTCCTCATTTAGTACCGGAATGGGTACACCCACACCCAGCATCAAAGAAGGACCGTAATTTTTGAAATAGCATCCCCGTACCCAACGAGCATCCATTTGCTTGGCATCACCAATCAAAGCTAAAGTTGCAGCTGGACCAATAGGTGTGCGATTAGGTAAACGCTTTTGCAAAGGAAAGTGTTGGGTACCTTCCCACACTACGTAGCCAATTCCACCACCTAAAAAAATTCGCGTTCCTATACCGATAACTTGTAGCTCGGGGTCGTTGATGAGCGGAGAAATCGCACCAGGATTTGAGTAAACGGCGTTACCCAAACGCGGTTGTAAAGGACCGAGATACGTAAATAACGGGCGATCGCCTCCATTAACACCAACAATGAAATTTTGATATAAATTTCTGGGATTAAACAAGTAAAATTGATTAATGGTATCGCGGGTAATTGTGGTTTCAAAGGTTGCTCTGGGATAACAATCCGTTACCTGTCCTTGAGCGCGCACGTGTACTGGTTTTCCTGCAATCAAATTTTCTATAACGTGACCCCCACCATTTTCCCGGAGTTCTTCTCCTTCTATTTCTTCTGCTGCTGCACTGGCGCCCAAATATAAATCTACTGCTCCAAAACCAGCATAAGCTGGCACTCCATCCAACCAACAACGACGAATTTTTATGGGTGGGTCGGTGTGTCCGAGATTAATGATGGCGCCGCTAGATTCCATCGGCTCAAAAGTACCGGTGGTAATAACATCAACTTCCTGAGCAACTTTTGTGACACCAACTTCTTCGACTTTTAATTTTACTTGTTCGACGGTCCAGACCACCGCGCGCTTGCAAGTAATTTTTTCGTTTATTTCCGCAATAGTTCGCATATCAATGAAGCTGATTTATACACTGAAAAACGAGTGTCCAACCAGCTTGGAAAAAATGTTAATTGCTAATAACTGCATGCTCTGGGCGCTTGTTAGCGGTAGTTGTACTGCTGTTAGCTGGCTGTGAGTAATTCCTCCACTCATACTTTATCCTTATTTTTGCTTTTCTCTTGCTGGGGCAGGCTCTTGAAGGCCCACCCCTATTTCTATTTGTCCTGCAAAATTGTTTTGGAGACAATTTTGGTTTTTTTGCGCTCGCTTTCCGATAATTCTTCTCCAGCTTGCAAGCGGGTAGCAGAATTTTGCAAAACCGTTGCTGCACTTACATCTCCCATTTGCAGAGCCGTTTTGGCAGCAGTTTGTAACATAGTTGCAGCACCAGCGCGATCGCCCTGTTGTAATTTTGCCTCAGCTACTTGTGTTTGACGATACTTTGCTAATGCGAGAATATACTGCTGTACTGCGGGATCGGCACTGCTTTGGTAAGTTGACTGTACGTTGACTTCCACTGGAATATTCTCTGACAGTAACTCTGTTTGCTTTTGTGCTGGGTCGTCGTAACGTACTTGTAAGTTAGCAATTGTATGTTTTCCCTCCGGGAATTGTCCTAAATAAACATTGGCTAAAACCACTCGTTCGCTATCTTTCATCAAGTCACCCAAACGCACTGCATACCGTCCGTCGGGTTGCTGTTGCACTGGTAACTCAATCGTATCAGGAGAAACTTGGGCAACAGGTTTTAATTCCGCAAACCGGACTTTAGGGGCCAAAGAAAATAGTAGATAAGCATTAGTCAGTCCTACTGCTTGTACGCGGTCAAAAAGGCGACTAAATTCATCCACCACCTGTTCCGGTTGCTGAATATAAGACAACGTTCCGCCACCAGCATCAGCTATTTTTTCCAAGACATCTTGGTTCCAATTGTCGCCAAAGCCCAAAGTATTCAAAGTCAAGTTATACGTAGCAGCTAACTGAGCAAATTTTAAACAACGCTTGTTGTCGCCGTGTTCGTTTTCACCATCAGTTAACAAAAAGGCTTGGGAAATAGTTTCTTTTTTACCTTTTGCCATTTCCTCTATTCCCAAACGCAAACCCTCATCAATAGCAGTACCGCCATCCGCAGCCAGACGATTAATTTGCTGTTTAATACTCTGGCGGTCTTCAATAACTTGATTGGGTACCAAAACTTTGGCACGGTGATCGAAAACCACCACGCTCAAGCGATCGCCCTCCTTGAGCTTGTCAACAATTTGGTTTGCTGCTTTTTTAACCGTCTCTAGCGGTCTGCCGCTCATAGAGCCACTATGATCTAAAATCAAGCATAGATTCAGCGGTACATTGCGATCCGCGTGCTCTGCGATCGCAGACACCGAAATTGCCAACTGGCGCTGGCTATTCATTTGATTGGCATCCAAATTACCATCATTTAACCTTGGCAGCAAACTCACCTTCATAATTTCAGTTTCCCAACCAGGATATACATTATTTATAAATAACTTCAGAATGCCATCTTCGTTCTACGGAAAAGCAATATAGCAAAGATACGTCAATAATATTGACAATAACTTCATCGCAGCCACCACCAGCAAGCAGAGAAATCCACACCTCCAGCTGGGACTGCGTCACGCTAGTATGTATTACAGTTAACGGCATTATTTCAGGCAACAGTTGCTATGGACATTTCTCCCATCAAGGCTGTGCAAGCCCCCTACTATGGCGATAACTTCTACCGCACACCACCGCCAGATTTACCTTCTTTGCTGCTGAAGGAGCGAATTGTCTATCTTGGCATGCCACTGGTGCCTGCTGTCACGGAATTAATCGTTGCAGAACTGCTGTATTTGCAGTCTGAGGACCCAGAAAAACCGATTAAAATCTATATCAACTCTACCGGTACTTCTGGCTATAGCGGTGAACCCATCGGCTTTGAAACAGAAGCCTTCGCCATTTACGACACCATGAAATACATTAAGCCTCCCATCCACACCATTTGCATCGGCATGGCAGTGGGTATGGCTGCAATGCTTTTAAGTGCTGGGACAAAAGGATACCGTGCCAGTCTGCCTAACGCTAGCATTGTTCTGCATCAACCAAAAAGCTACGCTCAAGGCCAAGCCACTGATATTCAAATTCGAGCCAAGGAAGTACTGGCCAACAAAGCAACTATGGTAGATATTCTTTCTCGCAATACCGGACAGCCCAAGGAGAGAATTGAAAAGGATATGGACCGCCTTTTCTACATGACTCCCAAGCAAGCTGTAGAATACGGCCTGATCGATAAAGTGTTCGAGAAAGAAGAACTGGCTCATCCTCCTGTACCCGCCAGCATTCTCTGACCGCAGGCAGCAAAAACAGAAATTTTTCCCATAATTTTACTGATAAGCGGAGTAATAAAAATGCCAATAGGTGTTCCCAAAGTTCCCTACCGAATGCCAGGGGAACAATTCACACAATGGATCGATATTTACAATCGTTTGTACCGGGAGCGCATAATTTTCCTGGGACGAGATATAGACGATGAAATAGCCAATCAAATTATTGCTGTGATGCTGTATCTGGATTCCGAAGATCCAGGTAAGGATATTTACTTGTATATTAATTCGCCAGGGGGAATGGTCACCTCTGGCTTGGCAATTTATGACACCATGCAGCACATCAAATCCGATGTGGTCACAATTTGCGTAGGTTTAGCAGCTTCAATGGGTTCTTTTTTACTAGCAGCGGGTACGAAAGGAAAACGATTAGCACTACCTCACTCCCGAATCATGATTCACCAGCCTTCTGGCGGTACCCGCGGACAAGCAACCGATATTGAAATTGAGGCTAGAGAAATTTTGCGGATTCGCCGCCAGCTCAATCAAATCTACGCCCAAAACACCGGCCAGCCCTTGGAAAAGATAGAAAAGGATATGGATCGCGACTTTTTTATGTCTGCCCAAGAGGCAAAAGAATACGGTTTGATTGATAAAGTAATTGAAGAACGCTCGTAATTAGCTACAGAGACTAGGAATGAAAAAGTAGGAGAGTTTCACTGGGTGGTAAAAAAGGAAAAGGTGTCTCCACCAACAAGCCATTTTCTCTTGCCGAACTGAAATTCCTAGTACTCTTTTTGGCAAAGCATTCAGCAAAAGGCACGGGAAAGAACAATTAATTTCATAAAATCGGCAATTTGGTCTTTATCATTCAGTACTTGATGCCTTAAGCTGGAAGGCTAACTCTGCTCATAACTCGCGCTTGTTGTAGCTGAAGATGGATCTTGGAGACTGCTACCGTTTATTGGGTTTAAGGTCGGGAGCTTCTTTTGCTGAAATCAAAGCGTCCTATCGCCGATTGGCACAGCAATACCACCCTGATATTAATCCGAACGACCACAAAGCAAAAGAAAAGTTTATTGCCTTGACAGAGGCCTACAAACTGCTGTTGCAGGTTGTACCCCCGCCATCTGCATCCCCAAAGTCAAATTTGCAAGAAACACAAACTGCTAATTCCCAATCAAACCCCAACCAAAATTTAAAACATCAGCCCCCACCAAAACCACCCCAAGCATCAGAAACAGAACAGCGATTGAAGTGGAAAACCTACGAGCAGTTACAGCAGTTTTTGAAAGAAAAAAGGTTCCCCCAGGCGATCGCATTGGTGGAAGCCTTAGCACAAAGAATGCCAGAAGATGCAGAAGTACGCCAGTGGCAAGCGATCGCCTACCAAATCTGGGCAAAAGTCTTAATCGCCGAAAAACAAGTACCCAAAGCCAAAATTTATCTGCAAAAAGCTCTCAGAACCGATCCTCATAACAAAACTTTGTGGCAAGAAATACAACGCGACTTCCAAAGGTTAGAGAAAATTCCGTAACCATGAAAATATCCCCCGTGAGGGAGAAATCGTCTTTGATTGTGGCACCCTACAGCACCTAGAGCAAGGAACCTTATCTGCAAAATAACAACTGCTACCAACAATTTCCCAGCCTCTCAGTAAATCCAGAAATAGGTGAGTGCGAGGGTAATAACGCTCAACGGTAGCCCAAATCGCAAATGCTCTGCAAAAGTAAGCTTGTGTCCTCGTTTGGCAACTGCTTCTGCGACAATTAAGTTGGCTACAGATCCCAATAACGTTAAATTTCCCGCCAGTGTGGAACTAGCCGCAACAAGTAACCAAGTGCGGGTGTCGGGATGGGGAATTACATGATGGAGCAGCAGTACCGCTGGTACGTTCGACACCAAATTCGACAGCAACACCGTCACTCCCAAGATAGTTAAGGGATTGTGGAGAAAACCAGAAAACCATTGCAGAGAACCAAGTTTCTGCACGCCTTCGGTCAAAATAAACAATCCGCAGAACATTAGCAGCAAATCCCAATCCACCTTTTTTAAAATTCGCTCTGGTTTGAGGCGGCGCGTTACTAGCAACAGTCCCGCTGCAATTAGGGTCGCTTCCGCAGTAGGAATACCAATTAAAAATGCCGCTAGCAATCCGACAGTTACAAGCAAACTCTTAATTAGCAAGGGCTTGAAAACGCGGTAGCGGGGTGGTTCCACTTGCAAGCAAGACAAGGGCGATCGCACTTGGGGATATAAACACCACAGCCAACCTACCTGAATCACCAAACTCAAAAAAGCAATTGGTGTCAAAGCTTTGGCAAAGTCTAAATAACTAATACCAGAAAAGGAACCAATGAGAATGTTCTGAGGATTCCCGCTTAAGGTAGCGACAGAACCAAGATTTGTTGCACCTGCTAGCGCTAACAAATAGGGAATGGGGTTGAGCTTGAGCAGTTTAGTAACGCTGACTACTAAAGGTGTGAGGATCAAAGCAATGGTATCATTCAAAAACAGCGCCGAGAGAAAGCCACTGCCAAAAGTTAACGCTACTAGCAGTCCAAAGGGACTGTGTATATAGCGAATCGTGCTATCAACAGCAAGCTGGAAAAAACCACAAGCAGCAAGATTGGCACTAATGACCATCATGCCGAATAAAAAGATTACTGTCTTATAGTCAATAGCACTCCACGCCCCAGATAAATCCAGTACCCCCAGCGCCATGAGCATGGCTGCACCAACAAGGGCAATGGTGGCGCGATTCATTCGCAATCCAGGTAAGTAGCCCAGTCCCAACCCAACATAAGTTAGTACAATCACAAGGTATCGAAGAATTTCCATGACTTTATTTCCCTACCGCCGCAAACTTGGAGCTGGAGCTTTTGGGAGTGGATGGAGGTTTCATTTCGGGCATAGCGGAGACGGCGATCGCCCAGCGTGCCGTTCGTTGCCTTTTGAGTAAGATGAAAATATCCCGTACCCTTTGTGAAATCGGCAATTACTACAAGCTGCATCACGCCAAAAATTTCTGCGCCTACACCATCCAATAATTGTACTGACACTAGAAACAAGGGGCTTATTTTGGAATATTGGTAGCAGCCGTCACAGAAGTTACCAAAATGGCCTTACGTTAACTTCTGTGCAAAATTCATGCCGATCTGACCCCGCAAGTTGAAGCCGCACACGCTTTCCCAGCTAGTAGCTAGCCAGCTGTCTGGTTCTTCGAATAGCGATCGCCTCTCGCTCAACTTCCCACTTTTGGGTACAGAAGGCGAGTTTTCGTGCAGGCGCCTTTGCTTGGAAATCGAGTCTTCACCTTCTACCAAAAATTTACCTATACAAATAAGTCCAGAGGTAAGTGACCGTACATTTCATTAATGCCATTGGGAGAAAAAGACTGGCAAGATACTAAGACACCGCGATGATGTCCCAAGTAAGAATCTATATGACATACACCTGTCTTACCGTTTAATTTGATATACACCGGACCTTCAATGGAAGGTAAATTACTTGGTGGTTCGTAACCCAAAGCTAGGGAATAAGTTTCCATCGCTAGCATTCCTTCTGCTTCTGTGTCAGCGCAGATGCCCAAAATTTGATAATCAGAAAGCTTGGCTATCAAAAGTAAAGCTTCGCGAATTAAGCCTTTTTCTGAGGGCTTAATTTTCGGTGCAATATCCACGCAGTTAAATTTGTTAAGAATTTTTTTGGCATCTGCGATCGTGAAGTTAGTTTGGAAGTTAGTTGGAGGTTTGCTGGACATAAATTTGCTTGTTAATCTCCTAGGGGTGTACTCGACTAATGATGGCAAAATTGTCTATTTTCTAGTTGTAACTTAGATTGATTTTTGCATGTTACTTCCAGAAAAACAAAAGGTGATTTAACAGTTTTTGCTAGCGGGCTTTAATTTCACATTCAAGCTTCCTTGTTTCTGGCATTAGCTGTGCTACCTTAACATTAACAGTATTTGCTTGTTTGCTTGCACTAGACAGACAGGTGTTTTTGTTTTTTGTTCCAGATTTTTTCCTCAACTATTTTGGCAAATCTATGAGAAAAACAAAATTCAATCACACTTAAATTCGAGACAGGCATTTTATTATATTTATATTTATTTAATGCTTGTAATTCTTGAGTTTGACAAGCAATTTTGTGCGATAAATAAACTCCTAATTTGTTTTGTTGATTTCTAATTATTGTTACTACTACATTTTGGAAATGTAAACGAAAATTAATAGTCGATTTAAATAGGAATTTATATAAATATTTAGTATTGGAAAAAGCAGGTATTTCGTATTTTTTTTCGGCTAGATCGCCTGTATTAACTTTGGAGAAGAATTGCAACAAAGCTGCGTTTGTCGCTTTGACTGCGATACCTAGCACTCCTACCTCACCTAGACGAATAATCACAATTGCTATTGCAGCATCAGCCACTATGCCTTGCCAACTACCAAAGTGCTTATTTTTCAATTTTTGTCTCCTTTTGTCATTTTCAGGTATCTCTGGCTTAATGTTGACGCTTCAGTACTGGCAAACATGGTAATATCAGTATCTTTGACGTAATTAAAAACGGCAGTGACTAAGGTATCAAACTTTCGTCAGGTTTTGCTTCCAACTAGAGGTTCGTTCCATCCTCTCAAACGTCTGCTCAGTTACGGAAAGCAGTATCGCAAATAAATTTGGCTAGCTGCTAGTTGTTCTGTCCTCAATAAGATTTTTGACTTAGCACCATCAGGACTCATGGGCATTGCGGTAGATGTGGTAGTAAAGCAGCAAGATTCTATCATTGCCCAGTTAGGAATCAAAGATATTTTTGGACAATTTTTAGTTCTTAGTTTTTTCACGCTTGTTATTTGGGTTTTAGAATCTGTTTTTGAGTATGCTTATGAACGACTTTGGCACAATTTAGCGCAAAATAGCAAAATATCCAGTACCAGCTGCGTCTGGATGCTTACAAGCATTTGCAGGATTTAGAATTGGCCTATTTTGAGGAACGCAGCACCGGTAGTTTGATGTCTGTTCTCAGCGACGATATCAATCAACTGGAACGTTTTTTAGATGTGGGAGCTAATGACATTTCCAAGTTACGGTAACATTCATAGTTATTGACGGTGCTTTCTTTATTTTGGCTCCTAGCGTGGCGTGGATGGCAATGTTACCTATTCCCTTTTATCCTCTGGGGAACATTTGCTGATCAAGACGTGCTAGCACCTCGTTATGCTGATGTGTGAGAAAAGGTCAGTTTACTTAATTCTCGCCTAGCTAATAATTTGAGTGGCATTACTACTATTAAAAGTTTTACTGCAGAAGATTATGAAGTTTCGCGTTTAGCGCTAGAAAGTGAAGCATATCGCCGCAGTAACGCCAAAGCGATTCGACTTTCTACTGCGTATATTCCTTTGATTATGATGCTAATTTTGGTGGGATTTACAGCCTTGTTATTCTTTGGTAGTTTGGCGGCAATTAATGGCAAAATTACCGTGGTTAAGTATAGAGTTTTAGTATTTTTAATTCAGCGATTGTTGTCACCTTTAACTAGATTAGGCGATACTTTTGACCAATATCAAAGAGCAATGCCTTCTACAAATCGGGTCATAAATTTGTTGGATACTCCCATTACTATAGAGCCGGGAAGTGTACCTTTATGCTGCCAACAAGTGCGGGGAGAAGTAAAATTTCAGGATGTGAATTTAGTCTATCCGGGTAGACCACCGCTGATTAAGAATTTGTCATTGGTAATTCCCGCTGGAAAAACGATCGCTATTGTTGGTTCTACTGGTTTTAGCAAAAGTACTTTAGTTAAACTTTTATTGCAATTTTACGAACTACAAGCAGGTAAAATCATCCTTAACGGTTTTGATATTCCAAAGCTGAGATTGTGAGATTTGCACAGGTGCATTGGCTTGGTCAGTCAGGATGTCTTCTTATTTCACGGTACCATCGCCGAAAATATCGCCTGTGGAAGTTTCGACACTAGCGAGCGGGAAATTATCACAGCACCTAAAATCGCTGAAGCACACGATTTTATTATACATTTACCCCAAGGATACCAGACAGTGGTTGGGGAGCGAGAACAAAAGCTATCTAGCAAACGGCACTAGCGTATTGCTATCGCCTGTCCTGTGCTCAAAAATCCTCCAATTTTGATTTTAGATGAAGCTACCTCTGTTGTAGATAACGAGATGGAAGCTGCTATCGAGCGATCGCTCAAACAAATCACCGCTCACAGAACTACAATTGCCATCGCCCATCGTCTTTCCACGATTCGTAACAGCGATCGCATTTATGTTATGGAGGGCGGAAAATTTGTAGAGTCCGGAACCCATGCAGAACTTCTAGAACTTGATAGAGTTTGTGCTAGACTTTGGTGCCTTTAGTCTAGTTTGAGGTAAATCGAGTTACCAAGTCCATTTTTCAGACTTTATTTGAGGGAAGGTAAAGTCGAATTTATTAATTAAAAATTAATAATTTTTAACTCTTCC
>Ga0272448_1002975_pt1 | contig 20642 bp, 20 predicted proteins | sample YNPCB0191_FD_202220 | JGI IMG/M metagenome (GOLD analysis project Ga0272448, IMG submission 202220) | Hot spring sediment microbial communities from Yellowstone National Park, WY, United States - YNP-CB-019-1 | ecosystem: Environmental > Aquatic > Thermal springs > Hot (42-90C) > Sediment... | reverse complement strand
AGTTCCCCCGTAACGACAATGGTACGGTTCAAATCCCGGCGCATTGCGCGGGTAACCAGGACCGAGGAGGCAAGTTTGGGCGCCCCCCCTGATGCCTCGACCATGCTGGTTTTCCCGCATCCGGCGATTGACGCCAGAAGCAACGAGACAAAAAGGAATGGGATCCAGATTCTTTTCATAAAGCCAACTTACAGATTCCTTGCGGCTTGGAATAAAGCAGAAATGGTAAAACTTCCCGAACGGCACAGGTCAATTACCCGCTGTTCCTCTGCGACCATTTCGGCTGCAAGTCGTACGATCTGGTCGCAGTGCTCTTCGGGGATGGTTATCGCGCCGTGGCAGTCCACGAAAATCAAATCTCCGGGCCTGATGAGCAAACCGAAGATTTCCACCGGAACGCTATATTCGATCATGTGCACGTAGGAGTGCGAGACTGCAACGTGAGCCGAAAAGGTTGGAAAGCCCGTGTGCTCCAGGTGCGCAATGTTGCGCACAGCTCCGTTGGTCACCAGGCCACGGCAGTGCAGAGCGCGCAAGACCTCCGCGTGGAGATTACTCAACACGGCGCCTTGGCCCGGGACTTTATCCACATCCTCGACGACAGCGACGCGCGGGGCAGGGTAGCGCTCGAACTCTGCCCACCATTCTTTGAGATCGTGGCAGGTGTAACCACAGACGGGCGGGTCTGCGGAGCGAACCCGGCTCGTCACAGCGTAACCCACCACCGACGGGAATCCGCCAATGCGGCATTGGAGCCCGGGCAGCGTAAAACCCTCATTTTTTAACCGAAGCCCAAGCCGTTCGATCGCGTTGGCGATTTTACACGTATCAAAGGCCTGAATGGCTTCGCACTGTGCCGCAGTGAGATGAGAATTGGTGCCCATTTGCTGCTTTAGGGGTATGCTATGACACGGCCGGCGAATTTCGTATCCTGTCGAGACAGGAAAATAAGCCTGTTTCGGCCGGTAACTGTACGGGGAAGCGACAAATACAGTCGGGACAGGATGCCACGCATATGCAAAGGTTGTTAAGCTGACCCACAGCACACTTCACTGAAGGGCGAACTGTGGTAACCACAACAGCTCAACCCGAAGTGATCGTACTGACGGGCTGTCCCAGGCGGGCGCGGCAAATCCGGCTGGTTCTGCAACCGCAGAAAGTCGGCACTAGGCAAGTTGCCACCTTGGATGAGTGCCGCGGGAGCATAGACCCCTCGAGGCCACAACTACTCGTGCTGGACAGTGTCACCACGGATCTCAACTGGCAGCAGGTGTGCGATGTTGCCCGTACGGCTGGTGTCCCGTTGATCGCAATCGTCGAACGGTTCGATTCGCGGCGCTGGGTGGAATTGTTCAAGGCCGGAGTTCTGGACGTCATGTCGGATCCGATTCCGGCCCCCCGCCTCCAGATCGCCGTTCACGATGTCTTTTTCGGCGCTGGAAATCGAGCCATTGCGATGAGGAATCGTCCAAGGCGGTTTCTGAGTGGGTTCCGCGGCTGGCTAGGTTTATGAAGCCTCCACTTCCCATTGGGCGACGAATAAGACAATATGGGATCAGAGGCGACTTTCTAATGTCCCACCGGCCAACACAGTCGATCCTCCCCGGCATTAGACTTGCTTTGGCATTGGGATACGGAGGACTTCTTGGGCTGTTAGTGTTTTTGGGGCTTTATGCGGCGCGAAGCTTGGGATACGTTAAACGAGCGGAGGCTCACAGCAGCCGTACCTATATCGCGCGAAGCGACAGGTTGGAGGCTGTCCTTTCCAAAGGTTACGCTGCAAGCGGCGTTGTCAGAGATTACTTGCTCGATCCTGATGCCGAATCAATCGAACGCCACAGAAAAACCGCTTACCAGAAATGGGCTGAGACGTTGGAGGCTTTGCAAGAATATAAGCATTTCGCGGCAAGGGCCAGGGCTGACGCTATTCGGATGCTTGAGGATGATATGGACCGCTACTGGGCCGTTGCAGGTCAAAGCCTCGAATTGCGCGGACAACGGCGAATCCGCATGGGGTATGAAGTGCTTACGGGGCAACTAGTGCCTTTGCGGGACCGCTGGCTGGCGATGTTGAACGAATTGAGGATTCTCGACCGGCGTGACCTGCACAGCAATATCTCCAATGCAGCCATGGAACTGGAAGGATTGGAGCGGAGGTTGTGGATAGTTTTGTGCGTCAGCGTGCTGCTGGGGATCTTTCTGGCCGCCGGAGCGTGGCGATACCTGCTGCAACTCGAGAAAACCGCGCAAGAGCAATACAACGCTTCCGTAGAATTCGCAGACCGGCTTGAGGAGCTTTCCCAACGGGTATTGAACGTTCAAGAGGATGAGCGGCGCAGACTGGCCAGAGAGTTGCACGACGAAGTAGGCCAAGTGCTTGGCGCCCTGCTGGTGGATCTAGGGCAAGCGGAGGGCGCGTTATCCTCCTCTTTTGAAAAAGTGAGAAAGCGGCTCCGGTCTGCCCATCGTCTGGCCGAGACCGCATTGAATACGGTTAGAAATATGACCCTGCTTTTGAGGCCTTCTATGCTCGACGACCTGGGCCTGATCCCAGCATTGTATTGGCAGGCCCGGGAAACATCGCGGCGTACGGGGATGGACGTGCGCGTCACGGCTGAGCAGGAGGACCTGGATTTGCCTGATCCGCTGCGGACTACGATCTATCGCGTTGTCCAGGAGGCTTTGCAAAATGCAGCCAGGCATTCGCGAGCGGGCAGCGTGGAAATCGTCATCCAGCTCGGCGATGGCGGATTGCGGATTCTGATTCGTGATGACGGCCAGGGCTTTGATCCGAAGACGACGAAAGGCATCGGGTTGTTGGGAATGCAGGAGCGAGTTTCACAGTTGGGTGGTGAGATGCTGGTCGAGTCGGCGCCGGGTCACGGAACGCTGCTCAAAGTCCAGTTGCCGCTGGAATCAGGCGAGGATGCTGCAAGGAAAAGTGCATGAAGACGACTATTCTGCTCGCTGACGATCACACTATCATGCGGTCTGGTCTCCGCATGCTGTTAGAAAAACATGAGGACATGGTCGTGGTGGGCGAAGCTGACGATGGACGTCAGGCTGTCAGGTTGGCAATGGAACTCCGACCCGACGTTGCGGTGATCGATATCGGGATGCCACAGTTGAATGGCATCGAAGCCACACGGCAGATTGTGGCTGTCTCTCCGAAAACCGCCGTGGTAGTCCTCAGTATGCATTCCGACGAAGGGTACGTAATGCGGGCACTGAAATACGGAGCGAAGGCCTACCTGTTGAAGGATTCGGCCGAGGCAGACTTGATTCGGGCTGTGCGCGCCGTGCGTGAGGGCAAGTCGTTCTTCAGCCCAAAGGTCAGCCGCACGCTTTTAGAAGACTACGTCCGGCAATTGCGACAAAAGGGATCGGAAGACACTTATGATCTGCTCAGTTCCAGGGAGCGGGAAATCCTGCAACTGATCGCCGAGGGGAAAACCAATAAGGAAATCGCCAACATTATCAAATTGAGCCTGCACACTGTGGAAACTCACCGCACCCATATCCTGCAGAAATTGAATCTCCACTCGGTATCTGAATTGATCTTGTATGCGGTGCGCAAAGGGATCATTTCCTGAGTGACGCCGGAGCAACGGGATATCTGGTAAAAAGCGTGTACTTCCAAGCCTATCTGCTATGTCCGTCTAGGCCACGCTCGCCAGCAGCTTTTAAAACTCCTTACGTCGTTTTTCTGAGGCCGTCGTCCAATGGGCGCGATACAAGTTGAACGACCTTGCAAAAGCTCGTGGGGGATGACTCCAGGGAAAGTTCGAGAGGCAGTCCTGCGACGGGAGACCGTTATTTCAGACCCTGCTGCGACACAACGCGCGGATGGCGCTGTCGGCCTAAGGTTTTTTGCCAAGCAGCGAACGCCATGTTTCGCGATCTACGAAGCTTCCCTCGATGTTGCTCTCCATCTCCAGAAATAGCGGCCACGGCGCGGTGAACGAAAGCACGTTTTTACCGAGAATCGGCCGGACGCTCTCTCGTGCGGAGATGTCGGTCATGCCTATCAGACCGCGCGGTTGTTCGCGCTCCAATTCGCGGTAGGCAAAGATCCCCAGCACTTGACATCCAGCAGCCCACGGCACGATGACGTTGTCGACCGCAGGGCGTGCGTAATTGGCCAGTACCACCAGCGCCGAGAGGCGGTCGGGGTCCACGAATAAGGTGACGTTCTTGATATCCTCGCGATCGGGGTCAGCCTGCTCAAGCGGCTTCACCACTACGAAGTCAGACGGGATGTTCCGCATCGGTAGCGTATCTACAAAGCTGTGTGCGGTTTCCTCGTTCTTGAGATAGCGTTCGCCGTATAGAAAGTCATCGGCCATCCGGTCCCATCCCGGTCCTTTCATGCCTTCGCCGATGGCGCGGCCCTCATCGAAATCTTTATTACCGGTGGACAAAAAGCGGCAGAAACAGACGACACCACCCGGGAAATCTTCGTAGCAATTGCCGAAGCCCAGGCCGACACCGCCTCCCCAGCACCCATAGGTTTGTCGGTCAAAAGCGCCCACGCGCCCATGTGCCGCAGCGTGTGCGAAGAGGTTTACCACGCATGCCCAACGTCCGGGTTTGAACCGAGTCGCCCCCTCCGGTGCTCGTTCTGCCCAGATCAAAGCCACTGGTCTAAACTCTAGTTCAAGTGCTTTTGCGATCAAGCTTTCCATCGTTTTTACAAACTTCGAATTCTAGCATGTGCCTGCGCGTCAGGCTGGCACTTGTGCAGGAGTGAATATAATACGAACGAATGTGTGCGCAGTGCGCACGGAGCATACGCGAAGCGAGTACCAGTACGCGGCGCGGGTTCCATGGGTCAGCTAGTTGACCGTTCGCTGGAGTTTTGAGACTTTGCGGAGGATGTCATGATAGATCGTAGAGAGTTCCTGCAGAAGGTAACTGGGATTGCGATCGCCTCGGTCACCGCTGCTGCTGTGAAAAAGCCGAACTTCCTGCTCATCCTCGCCGACGACATGGGTTTTTCCGACGCCCGCTGTTACGGTGGGGAAATTGATACTCCAAACATAGACCGAGTGGCAGCCAGAGGGCTCCGCTTCACACAGGCTTACTCCGCAGCCCGATGCGGGCCATCCCGAAGCTGTTTGATGACCGGCTACTACGCGCAGCAGACCGCTTGCGATGCGCAGACGAAGGGGAATATTCCCAACTACACCCGCTGCATTCCCGATTACGTAAAGCCCCTTGGTTATCGCTCATACCACAGCGGTAAATGGCATTTGCGCTTGGCGCCGGGCGAGGGCGGGGTAGGTTTTGATCATTCCTACACACTAATGGATGAGGACCGTTACTTCACACCACGGGGCCTTCTACTGGACGGAGAACCGCTCCCGCAGCCGAGGTTGGAGGATCGCTACTACACCACCACGGCTATCAGCGATTACGCGATTCGCTTTTTGAAAGAGCATGCTCAGTACTACAGCAGCTCCCCATTTTTCCTATACTTGGCCCCGCATTCACCTCATTTCCCCTTGCATGCCCTAGCTGAAGACATCGAGAAATATAAAGACAGGTTCGCCGACGGCTGGGATGCCATGCGCATGCGTAAGTGGAAGCGGATGCGCCAGATGGGGCTCATCAATTGCGGCTTACCGCCGCTCGAACGGAATATATGGCCGCGGTGGAACACGCCGGATATGCAACTGTACGCCAAAATCGGCTCCGGCGAAGTGACACGGGCGGTGCCGTGGGCGTCGCTGAGCCCGGAACAGAAGCGCCTACAGCGTACCAAGATGGCGATTCATGCAGCCATGATCACGCGGATGGATCTGGAGATTGGCCGCGTGCTTGAACAAATCGAAGCGATGGGGGCCGGCCGTGACACCGTGGTCATCTTCCTTTCCGATAATGGGGCCAGTGCTGAGCAGATAATTCGCGGCGATGGACATGATCAGGCCGCGGCCCCTGGTTCCTGGAACACGTTCCTGTGTCTCGGCCCGGGCTGGTCTTCTGCATCGAACGTGCCACTGCGCTTGCACAAATCCTGGCTGCACGAAGGCGGTATCTCGTCGCCAATGGTGGTGCACTGGCCAGCGGGAATCAAGGATCAGAATCAGCTTCGCCATAGTCCTTGCCATTTCATCGATATTCTGCCCACTCTCGTAGACTTGGCTGGCGGTAGGACCGACGACGGCGCACCACCTGGCGCGCCTCCCCTTGCGGGTCGCAGCCTAGCCAAGGCGTTTCAGAAGGACGGTACTGCGCCGCGCGATTTTCTGTACTTCAACCATAATGGGAACCGCGCACTGCGTGTCGGAGACTGGAAGCTGCTCTCTACCAGCGCGGGCTTTCCGGTAGGCTCCACATGGAGAGACTGGGAGCTTTATGATCTCAGTAAAGACCGTTGCGAACAAGTGAACTTGGCAGGTCTGCAGCAAGAACGGATCACTCAGATGATAAAGCAGTGGACGGAGATCGACGCAAGTTACGCGAAACAGCGGGAAATGGCTCCGCCGACAATGAGGCGGTTTATAACGGAGCGGGACGCAGCCCAGACTCGTGCGCCAACAAAATGAATGAATGATGGATCTCAGAGCTGGCACGCGCCTACCGATCGGCAAGGATCCAAACAGGCCAAAGGCTTGGCGGTTGGGTGCGGGGTCTGTTTCCAGTCTGTCGACACGGGCACTGCGAGCCGAAAAGAGCCCACGTGAGATGTGCGGCGATGCGCACTACGCTTACAAGGTTACTGGAACGACCTCGAAATTAAACGCCGGAAATGGAACCAGGTGTGGCGATGCTCCCGGTTACCTGCATGGGCGCCCGGCCGGGCGAATTCAAGGCGCAGTGTTACAATGCATATCCGCGAGGCCACCGATATTATTGCGTCCGTCGATGCATTCGAGCATTTTGACGATTGTCGAGCTTGTGGCCATTAACAGGTTATGGTGGGTACACAATTGGTTCGCACGCGAATTCACTACCGCCACAATCCGTTGTCGGATCATCGAACGAGACGCCGTTTTGTAGGTGGTTAAAAATAGCGCGGGCTGATAAACTCATCCAACTTCGCTCGGACACTGGAGAATGCTTGTTCTAAAAGCGCCTACGGGCAGTAATGGCGCATATTTTCCAGTCGGCGCGCCGCGAGCGGTCCAGGTGCGATGCACGTGAAGACTCCGGGAAGAATGTATAGGTTTGCTGAAAGAACCCCGTGGGCGGGTCAACTGTGCCCTTTCGCGGCAGTTGCCCGAAAAATCTCGCTGGCGATTTTGTCACCGATGGCTAGTGATGCCGTCGCTGCAGGACTGGGCGCATTCAGCACATGCAAGGAACGGTCGGACCGGGCGAAGTAGAAATCTTGCACCAAGGCGCCGTCCGGGGCGATTGCCTGGGCCCGGACGCCGGCGCCTCCAGGCTGTAAATCCTCTAGTTGAATCTCCGGGACTAACCGTTGTAAGGACCGGCAGAATAACTTTTTGCTGAAAGAGCGTAAAAGCTCATCCAGACACATTCTGGGATAGCGGAGCATAAAGCGCCAGAAACCTTCGTAGCTTAATATATCTGCCAGGTCACGCAAGGAGATGTCCGTCTTACGGTAGCCTTCACGCGCCAACGCCAGCACAGCGTTCGGCCCCGCTTCAACTCCGCCATAAATCAAGCGCGTGAAGTGTACTCCGAGGAAGGGAAATTTCGGGTCGGGAACGGGATAGATCAAATTCCGCACTAGGTACTGCTTCTCAGGACGTATGGTGTAATATTCACCACGGAATGGAATGATCCGTAGCTCTCGCTTCAAGCCTGCCATGGAGCTGACGCGATCGCAATGCAGACCTGCACAATTGACCAGAAAGTCACCTTCAAATTCACCCGCCGTCGTATGCGCTATCCAGCCGAAACTGCGGTGCTCAAGCCGCCGCACACACGCGCCAGTGACCACCTTACCTCCAGCTCGATAAATATGGCGCAGCAAGGCTTGGCACACCGCGCCATAGTCAACTATCCCTTCCTCAGGCACTCGTAAAGCAGCCACACCGCCGGCGTGTGGTTCTACCTTTTTGATCTGCTCCGGTCCAAGTATTTCCAGACCCCTGAGGCCGTTCTCCCGCCCACGCCAAAACAGGGCCTCCAGGCGCGGGATTTCCCCAGCATCGGCAGCCACAACCAGTTTGCCGCATATTTCATGCGGCACGTCGTTTTGGGCGCAGAACTCGATCATCTGACGGATGCCGTTCACCGCCATTCGCGCCTTCAGCGAGCCTGGTTTGTAATAGAGGCCACAGTGTAATACGCCGCTATTATGTCCCGTTTGGTGCTGGCCTACCTGGGTTTCTTTTTCAAGGACGGTAATTTTCACTGCGGGCAGTCTTTGCGCCAGTCGATAAGCCGAAGCAAGCCCGACGATTCCGCCACCTACAATAAGAATCTGCATCACTTTTTATCATCATCGGAAAAACCGCCCGAATAGAAATACAAGGCGGTTGTTAAGCAACTATAGCTGGAGAGTCCGCACGGGGCTTTGCGACAGGTTGTCGGCAAGCTCCCGCATGGCTACACTGAAACCCGTTCCTGGGTCGGCGAAGAAGAGTAATTTTCCTGCCCGAGCTGCGGTTGCGCAAGCCTCCGGGCAGGGCGGAATAGTGCCTACAATGTCAAAACCTAAGTATTCTCGAATCTCCTTGACCGGCACCGAGGTCCGCAGAGCCAGCCGATTCACCACGACCACTCCGCAGGCTGTCGCAGGCACCCCCCATGACTCCAGCAACCTGGCGGCTTCCCTGCCGGCTTCCACCGCCAGAGGTTCGGGTTCAACCACGATGACATTGAAGGTGGCTACACGCACCATGTCTGCTTCGGTCAACCAGGCACTGGAGGGCATATCTGCCATCGTAATGTCCCCCAGACTTGCTGTGGCACGGAAGAGTGCCTCGGTGTACCCTCGACGGTTTTCACTACCGACATACTCTTTAGGCGGAGCAAGCAGCACTCGAAAACCGAAGGGTAGCCAAGTCAGCCGCTTTTCGACCATCCAGGGCTCAACCGTCCCATGCTCACCATTTAACAGGTCTCCGCTGTGAAGCGTGGGAGATACCTGGAGATGGAGCGAGAAGCTGGAATACAAACCAGTCTCGACTGCAATAACCTTCTTGCCAGACTGCGCCAGTGCCGCCGCCACATTGAGGCATACGGTCGTGGTGCCTACCCCTCCTTTGGCGCCAAGAAAATTCAGAATTCGCGCCTCGCCTTTTTCCCGGTGTTCGTGGAGCAACTGTGTGTAATACCGGTGGCGTTCGAGTGCATGCCGAACGCATCGCATCAGGGAAGCGGTATTCATCCGCCCCTTTACCAGATAATCCTGCGCCCCTTCGCGGACCACGCGGAGCGCAAGGCTGGCGTCGTCCAGCTGGCTCAATACAATGATAGGAATTGATCCGGCTTGTTCCGACATCCGCGCGAAGGTTTCAAAACCCTGACTGTCAGGAAGCATAAGGTCAAGCAGGATGATGTCGATACCGCCTCGCTGGAGGCGCTCAAGGCCTTCTGACAGGCTTCCGGCAACCTCAATCGAGAAGTCTGCTCTCTCCGCATTCAGAGCATCGCGGAGTTGTGCTACCGTAGCCTGATCGCTTTCAACTACGAGAACCCCGGAAACAGTCTGATTCATACAGAAGCACCATTGTACAGCTTCAGCCATATCTGTCGTAGCATATATTTACGCCGTTGGCTGTAAGATTCGTGAGGTGGTAGGTTTGCTTTATGTTTGCAAAAAACAAGATCACCACGCATTTTTGGGCGCCCGCGCTAACTGTGTGGTTCATGGGTTCAGCCGCCGCGCAACGGCCGGCAGTAAATTACGACGAGTCCAAAGTTCCATCCTACACGCTGCCCGACCCTTTGGTTATGCAGGACGGCCGCAAGGTGACCACTGCCAGCCTTTGGTGGAAAGAACGCAGGCCGGAAATTTTGCGGTTGTTTGAGACCAATGTTTACGGACGCAGCCCAGGCAGGCCGAAGCATATGACGTTCCAGGTCACCTCGGTCGAGCCCAATGCACTAGGTGGGAAGGCCATTCGCAAAGAAGTTACTGTCTTTTTTTCTTCCGCCAAGGACGGGCCAAAGATGAACATGCTCATCTACCTGCCCAAAAACGCACGGAAGCGCGTCCCGATGTTTTTGGGACTGAATTTTAACGGGAACCAGTCTGTTGCAAACGATCCCGGCATAACCATGTGCACTAATTGGATGCGCAATAATCCCGCCATCGGCATAATCAACAACAGGGCAACCGAAAAAACGCGCGGAGCCTCCGCATCGCAATGGCAGGTGGAGAAGATTCTGTCCCGCGGTTACGGGCTGGCCACAGTGTATTACGGAGACATCGACCCGGACTATGATGACGGCTTTCAAAACGGAATCCACCCTTTGTTTTATAAGCCCGGACAGACGCGACCCGCGCCAGATGAGTGGGGCTCGATCGGCGCTTGGGCCTGGGGTTTAAGCCGCGCTCTTGATTACCTGGAAACCGACAAGTCGGTGGATGCGCGGCATGTTGCTGTTATCGGGCATTCCCGGCTGGGTAAAACGGCCCTGTGGGCTGGAGCACAGGACACACGCTTTGCGCTGATGATTTCCAACGATTCCGGTTGCGGCGGCGCTGCTCTCAGCCGCCGTAAGTTTGGAGAAACGGTTGAGGCGATCAATACTGCCTTTCCGCACTGGTTCTGTCAGAACTTCAAGAAGTACAACGGCCGGGAAGAGGAATTGCCGGTGGACCAGCATATGTTGATTGCCTTAATCGCTCCGCGACCGGTTTATGTGGCCAGCGCACAGGAGGATCTCTGGGCGGACCCGCGCGGCGAGTTCCTTTCTGCCAAGCTAGCAGGCCCGGTCTATAAATTGCTGGGCGCCGAAGGACTCGACGTGGACGATATGCCGCCAGTGAACCATCCAGTCATGAAGACAGTGGGCTATCATATTCGCGCCGGAAAACACGATGTGACGGAGTATGACTGGGAACAGTATTTGAAGTTTGCCGATATGCACTTCAGAGGTGGAACCCGCTGATCATGGCTTCTAGGTTGAATGAACGGTTCAAGCGCAGACTCGCTGGTATTTCTTGCGCCGTTGATAGCTTCGGGTCAGTTCCAGGTAGACGCCCAGATCGCGATCTAGGTCCGACTGTGTTCCGTCAAAGTAGAAGTTTCTTATAGGGATGCCACCAAGGTCGCGGCTTAAGCGCGGATAAATGGCCTCACAGACGATGCCGTTCATACAGGTGAACGGACTGATATCGATAATGCCATCGGCGCCTTTTTTCGCGAGGTACACGGCTTTTCCGACGTTGAGGACCATTTCCCCCATAGCGCCATCCCTGGGCAGATACGGGCGCGCGTACTCCAGCACTTCGTAGATATCCGGTTCTTCAAAGCCTGCAAACTCTTCGCGGAACGGCTCCATAAGGGCATGTTCGTCGCGGTGTTGAATGCGGTCGCGAACCCAGGCCCCCAACCCCTCCAGCGATACAAGCCGGCCTGTCATCTTAAGCTTCCTGAACCGCTCGGAGTTTGTATACCAAACCCATTCGCTAATATCGGAAAGCCAGGCTTCGGCGCCGAATTCTTCTAAGCGCCGCACCAAATCTTCATTCGAGAACGTATTTAACCGGCAGAAAATTTCACCTACAATGCCAATCAGCGGAGTGTTGGGAGTCCGGTAGATAGGGATCTTTCGGAAAGCCTCCCGGCTTCTGATCAACGACGCGCGGATAGCCCGCAGCTGCGGACCTGGAGTCGTAGGAGTCGACTCAATGGTCGAACAAAGGTCACCCAGACACTGTTCGTACACGGCGTCCGTGTCCCCTTTTACGCGCTCGTATGGCCTGTACCGGAGCAGTAACTTCTGGAGGATGTCAGCCGAAAGCAGAGCCCGCCACCCAGTACGAACGAACGGGCGAGCAAGCTGTCCCAAGCCTTCGTATGCGTTGTCGCTTGTCGGTGAAAGGATCATAGTGTGCCTGTACCCGTTCTTTTCCAGCACACGCTTCAGGTATGGGGCATACTGTCCGAATCGGCAAGGTCCTTCGGCGGTCGGCATAAAAAGCGCGATTTTGGAAGGCTCTACGTCCGGCCGTTCCAATAATTTCATGAAATCCCCCACTGTGACTTTAGCGGGGTAACATTCGTCGCCGGAAGTATAACGCCCACCTAGTTCCCGGGTACGCTCATCAGAAGGAGGGACGATATCAGCATCCACTCCAATTGCCCGGAAGACTGCCGCGAAAGCCTTTGCGCTTCCGTAAGCCATCGGGGGGATGTAAACCTTTTTCCCCGTTAGTGGATGATTTCCGCCGCCTTCGCTACTTGTAGTCCAGACTGATAACATCGCAGAATTCCTTTGCTATCCAGGTAAGCTTCACAGCGTGTCATGTAACCGGTATCATTACCATGCCCGTCAAACTGCAGCACGAGTAACGGCGAGCCGGCCACCTCGCGCGTGAAGTGTTTGATGTACGAGTCAGGTCCACACTTAAAGTTAGAAACGTAGACGATATGCAGGCTGGGCCTGGAAGCCGCCAGGCGGGCGGCTGCCAATATTTTCCGGCCACTCGTCCAGTACATATTGGGATGCAGATCGTTCACTGGCTCCCGGCCTGTCACCAGGAAATCAATAGGGATAACATTGGCTCCGTAACGGTGGCGCAATTTCCGTGGCACATCGCAATTAATGTTGCGATCGTAAATGTTGTATCCGCGTCCCACAAGGATGATGCCCGGCTCCCCTGTGCGATCCAGGATTTCCAGAGCCCGGCTGCCCGCTTCGAGCAAGGACCTCTCGAATTCTCGCTGTGTGGCATATGCAGCATCCACCGCTCTGTCGCTGGCGCGCCGGGAGATGCCGAGGCGATGCACCATCGCCGCCAGCGCTTTCTTTACCGCCTCCCGCCCCAGCCGGAAGTAGAGTGTGGGAATCAGGAACTTGTACGCCTGCTCTTCAAGACGTGGAGCGGATTGTACTACATAGGGCAGTGTTTGATTCCATGGGCAGAAGTGCGCAGTACAACCTGACTCATCTCCGGATTCGGCGTCCATGACGTTGGGTAGTAATATGTAATCCACCCCCGCCCGCAGCAAGGCTGCAACATGTCCGTGGGCCACTTGGATGGGATAACAGGGTTGAGCTAGGGCCAGTTCCACTCCCTCAGAAGCGATCCTCGGATCAGTCTGTGGTGACAAAACCGGCTGCATCCTGAGTTCCGTAAAATACCTGTGCCAAAACGGATAGCGGTCGAAAATGGACATGGCCCGCGGGATTCCAACCCGAAGAACCGAGCCCGAATTGGACGCGGGCGCCTCCGATACGATGCGCTCCATCAACTTGTCGCGATACGCGAAAAGGTCCTCGATAACCGGCGTGCGGCCCGTGGAGAGGGGCTTGCGAAACTTATCGGAACACTTGTCGCCCCAGTAGCTTTTCTGGCCTTCGATGGTGAATTCCTTGATGTCGCAATAGTTCGTGCAAGCTTTGCAGACAAACTCGCGCGTAGTCATCGACAGGCGGCTTAAGTCATATCCGCGGAAGGTTGATCGTTTGCCGGTAGCACGGTGCCAGTCCCGTGCAATGAGCGCCATCCCAATTGCTCCCATCACCCCGTTGTATGGCGGAATCGTGATTTTCTTTCCCAGCACCTTGGCGAACGCCGCCGCAACAGCATCGTTATATGCTGTCCCGCCCTGGAAATAGATCACGTTGCCAATTTTCCTGCCACGTACCACACGATTGAGATAGTTGAGGACGATAGAATACGCAAGGCCAGCTAAGATGGATGGGACCGTCTCTCCTTTATGAAGCCATGCCGTTACATCCCGCTCCATGAAAACTGTGCACCGTTCTCCTAAACGGGTCGGTGCAGCCGCCGACAATGCCAGACGGGCGAACTCGCCTTTGATGCTGATGCCAAGCTTTTCCGCCTGCTCTTCGAGGAATGACCCTGTTCCTGCGGCGCACGCCTCATTCATGGCGAAGTCCACGACCACTCCATTTTCGATGGAGATGAACTTCGAATCCTGTCCCCCGATTTCAAAAATCGTGTCCACCATTTCGCCGCCGAGAGTATTACTGACGTGCACGGCGCCTGTTTTATGTGCTGTTATTTCGTCATTCACGACGTCGGCGCCTACCAGTTCAGCGATCAGTTCCCGTCCCGAACCGGTCGTTCCCACGCCTTGAATGACGAGCCTTGCCCCCCACTTCTGCCGTACCTCGGTGAGACCCTGCTGGACAGCCTCGATGGGACGTCCGGCGGTTCGCAGATAAACATCGTGGATTACCGTGCCGGATTCATCCATTGCAACCACGTTGGTGGATACCGAGCCGATGTCTATGCCCAAATATGCAGGAATCGGGCCGTCTCCAGGCGGTGGAACGTACTGGCCTACACGATCCCGCAACAGGACAACGTTTTCCATTGATAATGGCGTGTTTTCTGAAGGCCGCGCCTCAGGTTTGTGTTGATTCAGCCGGTGTATATCCCGAAATGACCTTTTTCGGCGTTCTTCCGACTCGAAAATCGCTGTTCCGATAGCGCCGCACCAAGCATACAGCTCGGGGACAAAAAGGTCTGCCTCTTGTAACTTAAACGCCTCCCTGATTGCAGCCGCGACCCCCGAATTTTGACTTACCGCTCCAATGAAGGCAACGGGCGGCATGACGGGGCGTGACTTTACAATGCTCGCCTTAAAATTTCTTGCTACAGCGTCACACAGCCCTCGTAGGATTTGCGCCGGTGCGTAGCCCTTCTGCTGGGCATGTATCATGTCCGATTTGGCAAACACAGAACAACGTCCGGCAATGCGAGCAGCAGTTTTTGCTGTGGCTACCACCGAGCCTACTTCTTCGACTGCGTAATTCATTCGCATCGCCTGCTGATCGAGGAATGACCCGGTTCCTGCTGCGCACTCTCCGCTACGGTCGTAATCGACAATGACAGGGCTAGGCGAGTGATCCTGGGGTTCAAGACGAATGTATTTTGAACTTTCTCCGCCGATCTCGAATACGGTCCGCACTTGGGGATAGAATTCGGCCATCATTCGGGCAATAGCCTTGAATTCGTTTTCGAAATAAATCCCCAAAATCTTTGCGATCGCCCGGCTTCCCGAGCCGGTTACCCGTATTCCTTCGATGCGTTTTTCCGAAACGGTTTCGTAAAATTCCTGGAGTAGATCAAAAGCAGATTGGATCGGACTACCGGCTATCCGCCAGTATTCGGAAATAACCAGAGGCCAGGGATCAGAACCAGGTCTTTCCCAACGTAAAAGGCGGAACGACGGCTTTTCGACACAAAGGGCTTCAAGCACCGGCCTGTCTTGCGGATGGCCTAGGGCCGCAAGCTTGATACTGATGGCGCCAATATCGAGTCCGATATTGATACTCACAACCCGCTCCTCCCCTATACCGGCCCATCATACTAAAACGGAGTACAGATTCAAGATTTCACAGGCCAAAAGGTCGTTTTTGGGGTCCGGTGGGTGGCTGGCAAGGTTTAACGGAGAACGTGGGGACGTACGGAATGACTATCCGAGTGTAAGCCTAAGTGCTGGAACGATCAGTAACGTTCTTCTGTGTCAGGTGATGCAGAGGCATGCTATTTCGAATTGCGCCAGTGAACTGTCCAAACGGGCTCTGTCTATTGTAGTTTGCTTCGAGATCGCACCCGGTAAACCCCTGGAGTCAAAATCGCGACTAGGAAGAGGCGATTGACATCTAGCGACTTTGTTTGCTTGAATGTAACATTGAAGGCAGTACTCCTCAGTAGCTCAATGGTAGAGCATTCGGCTGTTAACCGAAGGGTTGCAGGTTCGAGTCCTGCCTGAGGAGCCAAACCCCTTTTCCTCCAAATAGATAGCCCAGTTTGTTAACGTCAGCGCGATTCGTGTGCCCGCTGTGGATCGTCGAGTTTTCCCCAATATCGCCAAACATTTACGCGTAGCCCCGTGCTCCCGGTACGAGAACGGAGAGTGGCGGTGAGTGCCGTGGTCACCGATAGGTGTCGCCCGCGGCGGCAAATTCTCCAGGGCCACCGGAGAGGGCCGCGCCTTATTTAACACGGGTGTTTCTCTCGACCCGCACGGGGTGTGCACAACTTTCGGACTCTTCGCGTATGTTTACAGTGGGAGAAGCGCAAGCCAATCCCACGACCCACCAGACTGCGGAACTACCGCCAAGCGGACTACGCCGTGGGTGCTCAATCCACAGCGAGGTGATCCGTTTTGGCTGTTCCGATCGAAGATCTGCGATCCATCGCCGGCATCCTGGCCGCCGGCTACCTGCGGTACCGCCGCCGAATCCGGCGCAAAAATCCAGTTGATAACCCACCCCCTTCGAGCCCTCATGGACACGAGGTTAGCGGCCCCGAGAAAGGAGAAGGCCTTGGAAACCACGGTCCGGAAAGAGATTGAAGCATTGCGCCACATGACACTGAAGCAACTCCGTCAGAAGCACGCTGAGGTGTTCGGCGAGGAGACAGGATCCCATCATAAGCAGTTTCTGTTTCGCCGCATCGCCTGGCGGATTCAGGCGCTGGCGGAGGGCGGCCTGTCGGAACGCGCACGCCGCCGCGCGTTGGACATTGCCAACGACGCCGACCTTCGTGTGCGCGCGCCAAAGACAGCATTCCAGCAGGATGTCGATTTCTCCCCGAGCGGGGCGGTCCAGCGCAGGTTGGCACCCCAGATAGATCCGCGGCTGCCCGCCGTCGGTGAGGAGATCGTGCGCGACTACAAGGGCCGCACCATCGTCGTGAAGGTGCGCGAGCGCGGCTTCGAGTACGAAGGCAAGCTCTACAAATCCCTGAGCGCGATTGCCCGCGAGGTCACCGGCACCAAATGGAATGGGTTCCTGTTCTTTGGATGCGCGGCGAACAACGGTGAGGCCAATGAGAAACGGTAACGGCAGGCGCGCCCCGGCGACGGCGGCACCGAAACCGAGCCAAGCGATCCGGTGCGCCGTCTACACGCGGAAGTCCACCGATGAAGGTCTTGAGCAGGACTTCAACTCGCTGGATGCCCAGCGGGAAGCCGGCGAGGCATTCATCGCCAGCCAGCGGCGGGAAGGATGGCTGCTGGTACCGGAGCGCTTCGACGACGGCGGCTTCACCGGCGGCAACATGGAACGCCCGGCGTTGAAGAGGTTGCTGGCGGCCATCGAGGCGCGGCAGGTCAACTGCGTGGTCGTCTACAAAGTGGACCGTCTGAGCCGGTCGCTTCTGGACTTCGCACGGATGATGGAGTTGTTCGACCGCTGCGGCGCCAGCTTCGCTGCCGTGACGCAGAACTTCAACACTACGGATTCGATGGGCCGCCTGACGCTGAACATCCTCCTCTCATTCGCTCAGTTCGAGAGGGAGATCATCTCGGAGCGGACCCGCGACAAGATGTGCGCGGCCCGCAAGAAAGGCAAGTGGATCGGCGGGCATCCCGTCCTCGGCTACGACATCGACGCCAGCGCCCGCCGTCTGGTCGTGAATCCGGAAGAGGCTCATCAGGTCCGAAGGATCTTCGATCTGTATCTCGACCTCGGCTCGATGCTGCCGGTCCTCCAGGAACTGGACCGCCGGGGCTGGGCAACGAAACGTTGGACCACCGGATCCGGCCAGACTCGTGGTGGGAAGCCCTTCACGAAGAGCCTACTGTACGGCCTCCTCACCAACGCCATCTACACCGGCCGCGTGAACCACAAAGGTACGCTCTATCCCGGCGAGCACGAGGCCGTCATCGAACGCTCCACCTGGGAACAGGCGCAGGACCTGCTGGATCGGAACGGCCGCGCCAACGGCGGCGGCACGAAGAACAAATCCGGTGCTCTCCTCCGAGGGCTGCTCTTCTGCGAGCCGTGTGGCGCGCCGATGGTCCACACCTATTCGTCAAAGGGCACGAAACGCTATCGTTACTACGTCTGCTACCGGGCCCAGCAACGCGGATGGAAAAACTGCAAGACCAAATCGGTGTCGGCGCCGACGATGGAGAACGCGGTGCTTGAGGCTGTCCGAAAACTGGGCACTGATCCGCAGTTGGCAGCCGAGGTGGTTCGACAGGCCGAGGCGCAACTGGCGCGGCGACGCGAGCAGCACGGGAAGGATGTCGGCGTTGCGGAAACCGCGCTGCAGAGGCTGAACGTTGAGACGGCCAAGCTCGCCGGTGATACCGCGATGAATCCCACGGCGCGTCTTGACAGGCTCATGGAGTTGCAACGTCAGATTCAGCAGGCCGAACACCGGCTCAGCCAGCTCGCAGTCGAAAGCCGGGAACTCGAAGCCGACCAGATCGATGAAGCGGAGGCTCTACGCACACTGGCGGAATTTCATCCGGTTTGGGACGAACTCACGACGCACGAGCAGGTGCGACTCATACAAATGTTGGTGGCCAAGGTTGGCTACGACGGGCAGACCGGGAAGTTGACGGTCGATTTTCGATCGGCGGGGATCAGGGAACTGTGCGAGGGAGGCAACCAAACGAGATCATGACGGCGACAATGGAAACCAATGCCGATCCGGCGCCAGCCAGGGTGGAGATGACCATACCAGGGCTCCGGAGATTTGAACCTGGCGAACACCCGCCCGTGGAAAAGGCAGCGGCTCCGGTCCGGCTGCCCCGAGTCGCCCGGCTGATGGCGCTCGCCATCAAGTACGACGGAATGGTGTCGCGAGGCGAGCTGCAGGACTACGCCGATATCGCCCGGCTGGGCTATATCACGCGAGCCCGCGCAACACAGATCATGAATCTCCTCCACCTGGCGCCTGACATTCAGGAGCGCCTCCTGTTCCTGGATGGAGGACCGGCATCTCCCAAGATCACCGAGCGTGAGCTACGAACAATCGCCGCCAGCGTCTACTGGAAGGAACAGCGCAAACTCTGGAAGTCGTTGGCCTTCGCCGGTCACCCGCAGACTCAGGCTCCGCAGCGTCATTGGCCCAATTCCCGGAGCGCGGTGTTGGTTTCTTGAACCGCCCGGTTGGCTCCAAGCCCTGTGGGCCATGCGCCATTCTTTGCCCGGCGCGCATAGAGAAACCAGGGCGGTGCATGAATTCACCGAGGCGCTCCTCGATGAACTCGGCCAGTTGCTCGTAAAACAGGCTCTGGATCACCCTCGCGCTTGAAAAACTGCATGCTGGAAACCTCAGCCACGTCTGCGCGAATTGCAGAATCGCCGGGTAGAGGCGCTCCGGTTCCGCTTCGATGTACAGCCGCCCGTTCCCGGAATGCCACGCGACCGTTGAACTCGCGAATCGAATCAGCGTATCCGGCACCGTCATGCCGGCCGTCGAAGTGGCGGCGTGATGGCGTACTCGACCGACATCGGGTTGGCCATGCGTTTGGAAGCGTCCAAAATTTCGAGGCTCACCACGTTACCGTCGCCATCGTAATCCAGAATGATGCCGGGCTTGTCCTGGTCGCTTTCCGCGACCGGAGCGTCGCTCAGCAGGACGCTGAGAACGTCTACTTCGGGATCGTATACGACTTTCATTCGGCGCTCCAGTATTTCTCGATCTTGCTGGTCCTGTAGGCTGTGACGATCACGGGCGGCGTATGTTCTTCCGCCACCACGACCCGTAACAAATACATTTTCCCATCTTCGAACCGCAACCGCGACTGGTAGATCCAGGCGCCGGCGCGGGATTCGTCGCGGAGACGTTGTTCGGGATCGTCCATGACGGCCTGCACCAGCGCCAGCGGGATGCCGCGGCGGGCCATCTCCCATTCTGCGTGGCGCGACAGCCGGAACTCCATAACCTACAACTCCCCCCGGAAGGCGCGGTCGAGGACGGCGGGCAGCATGGCATCAAGTTCGGCAGCTGTCTTGGCCTGCAGGGTTCTCATTGTGTCCACCTTTGATCTGACCTTCTCGACGTATTCGACAATTCGGCGTTGCTCTGCCGGCGACGGGACCGGTACAGGGACCTTTCTCATGTCGGCGACGTTGAGTTCTGTCAGCCGGAAACCAACCTTTTCCCGCTTCCAGCCGCCCTTCTCACGGCTGCGCAGTTGGACTTGGCCTTGAGCGCCGCGCAGGCACCGGAGCCGGTAATCGGCACGCTTGCCTGGGCGCCGGCGGCCCTTGCTCCCGGAGGCGATAATGCGTCCGTCGGTGAAGGTTACTTGCTCATTGAGGCGATGAGGATCCGTGTCCCAGCCAGCGGCTTGGAGCTCCGGAACGACGAACTTCCGGCACGTATCGGCTTCATTGGACATGAGGGGCCTAAAGTAACGGATCGCACTGTCCCGAATAAGCCTTTATACCTGTATTGCTTACAGAGATGCAACCTGTTGAAGCTCAGGCGAAGGCGACGCGACGTTCGATCTCCCGCTGGACGTCCGCCTCGAGGCCCATCCGGTTTGCCCCTACCAGGAGTCTCATCAGTTCCGCCCACGTGACCACCGCCAGGCCGGAGGCAACCTCCTCAAGCCGGGCTGCGGCCCGGTGCGGCAGGGAGCGGTTCAGTTCCGACGCCATCCGGTAGCGCTCCATCAACTGCACGTACGCCCGGGTCGGCTGCCGGTCCCGAACGAACATCCAGAAAACCGGGCGCCGCTTGCCGCAGACTTCCAGGACACAATCTACGTTCCGGGCGATCTGGTTCCGCTCCGGGTCGTAGGTGGTGCTGAGAGAGACGTCGG
>Ga0272448_1002974_pt1 | contig 20642 bp, 14 predicted proteins | sample YNPCB0191_FD_202220 | JGI IMG/M metagenome (GOLD analysis project Ga0272448, IMG submission 202220) | Hot spring sediment microbial communities from Yellowstone National Park, WY, United States - YNP-CB-019-1 | ecosystem: Environmental > Aquatic > Thermal springs > Hot (42-90C) > Sediment... | reverse complement strand
ACGACATCGTGATTGTGCTCCTCCCCGTACTGGACTCCCTGGGCGCAGATGAGGGGCGGCCGGGTGCGATCCTTTCGGAAGACGGGTAGGCCGACCTGCTCGCCGAGTATGGAGAGCTGATCCTCCGCGCCGGGCCGCTTGACGTCGGCTGCCACGAGGAGCGGGCGATGGCCTTGCTTGGCGAGGTACTTCCCGAGCTTTGCGACCGTCGTCGTCTTGCCGCTTCCCTGCAATCCGCAGAGCATGAGCGTCGTCACCGGCGATACGATGTGCAGCTTCGGGTCTGCCGGCCCCATGAGCTTCACCATCTCGTCATAGACTATCTTCACAAGCTGCTGCCCGGGCTTGACGCTCTGGATCACCTCCTGGCCGACCGCACGTGCGCTCACCTGGTCAATGAAGTCTTTGACCACCTTGAGGTTGACGTCCGCTTCGAGCAAAGCGGTACGAATCTCCCTCATGCCCTCCTCGACATCCTTTTCCGTGAGCCGGCCGCGTGCGCTGAACTTCTTGAAGATCGCCTCGAGGCGTGACGTAATGCTCTCGAACATGGCGGCTACTCCTCGTCTCTCTGGATGTCGGCGCCGAGGGCCCGAAGCTTTTCGTCAATCTTCTCGTAACCTCGGTCGAGATGATACACGCGGTTGACGATCGTCGTCCCCCTGGCGGCGAGTCCCGCGAGCACGAGGGCCGCGCTCGCTCGGAGATCGGAGGCCATCACTTCAGCGCCCTGGAGCTCCTTCACTCCGTCCACGACCGCCGTAGAGCCCTCCTTCCGAATGACAGCCCCCATGCGGCGCAGCTCGCCGACATGGCCGAATCGGTCCGGGTAAACCTTGTCCGTAATCACGCTCTTCCCCTCCGACAGGCAGACCAGCGCCATGAGCTGCGCCTGGACGTCGGTCGGGAATCCTGGATAGGGCAGGGTCGTCACATCCACTGGCTTGTATCGGTCGTTGCCCCGGACGGTGCAGGAGTCCCCGTCGAACGTAATCTCGACGCCGATGTGGCGGAGCACGTCCACGACCGCGCCGAGATGGTCGGCCCGGCAGTTCTCGATCCTGATCTCGCCGCGTGTGATGGCGGCGGCAATCATGAACGTGGCGGCCTCGATACGGTCCGGGATGACCTGCACACTCGCGCCGTGCAGCCGCGCGACTCCCCGGACCTTCATCAGAGGCGTACCGTGATCGCGGACGTCGCCGCCCATCTGGTTCACGAACCGGGCTGATTCCACGACCTCCGGCTCCCGGGCGGCAGAGTCAATGACGGTCTCGCCCTCGGCGAGCGACGCGGCCATCATGACGTTCTGCGTCCCGAGGACCGTGGGGCCGAACGGGCCGCTGAGCAGGATGTTCGCGCCCTTCAACCTTTCGGCGTGGCAGTGGATATAGCCGTTTTCTTGGACTACTTGAGCTCCGAGGGCCCGCAGGCCCTTGATATGCAAGTCAATCGGCCGGTCGCCGATCTGGCACCCGCCGGGCAGCGAGACCACGGCCCTGCCCCGCCGGGCGAGGAGCGGTCCCATGACGCAAAAGGACGCTCTCATCTCGCTCACGATCCGATAGGGCGCAACGCAGCTTCCGCGCGGATCGGAGAGCAGGCTCATCGAGCCGTCGCCGTTCCGAGTCACCCGGACGCCGAGGATCTCCAGTAGGAGACTCAGCGTGCTGACGTCCCGGAGGAACGGAACGCCCTTCAGCCGGCACTCCTCATCCGTGAGTATGGCGGCTGCCATGAGGGGCAGGGACGAATTCTTCGACCCGCTGATCCGTACCGTGCCCCGGAGCGGCTTTCCGCCATTGATGATGAGCTTACCCATTGGGAAATATCTCTTTCGCCTTGGACGCGAGGTTTTGCCCGAGCTTCGTGCACCGTTCGGCATAGAGCCCTTCCGGCGAGCGGGTCGAGACGGCCCCGAAGTGGAGGAACGGCTGGCCGCGCGTGATGCCGCCCGAGTAGACGAGCATGCCGAGGACGAGCATGGCGGCTATGATGCTGATCTCGGCCAGGTCTCCACCTCCCCCACCTGGCCAGTTCTGGGACGTGAAGACACCTCCGAGCTTGCCGGCGAGGTCAACCTTCATGTTGTCCAGAAGCTCCTTCATCTGCCAACTGCATGTGCCCTCGTAAGTGGGCGAGCCGAAGATCACGAGCCGTGAGTCCTTGACCCAATCCCAGTCCACCTCCTCGACCGGAAAGCAGCGGGCTTCGATCCCCCCGACCGATTCGCAACCCTCGCGAACCAACTCCGCCATCCGCTTCGTATTCCCGGACACTGAATGGTAGATGATCGCCGCCTTCATGCTCTATGTCCTCTGAGCCACAAGGGCTCGGTCGATACCATTGAAGTCCTTATGGACAACGACCCTCTGGAACGACTCGCGTGCGAGTTCCGCTGCGGCGTTAGCCTGCCCAGCCCCGATCTCCACTATCAGAGTGCCTCCAGGAGCCAGGACCGCCGGTGCACTCCTGACCAGTCTCCGGATGACGTCGAGTCCGTCCGTCCCGCCGTAGAGTGCCTCGCGGGGCTCGTGCTCTCGCACTTCGGGCTGGCACCGCTCCAGCTCTGCCGCCGAAACGTACGGCGGATTCGAGACGACAGCGTCGAACGTCCCCTCCAGCGACTCGAACAGGTCGCTCCGAACCACGCGGACGCGGTTGCCGAGGGAGTGTCTCTCGATATTCTCCCGGGCGACCTCCAGTGCGGTTTCCGATATGTCGGCCGCGACGACTTCGAGGTTCGGGTTTGCGAGGGCTGCTGAGACCGCGATGTTGCCGGAACCGGTACCGATGTCGGCCACCCGGCCTGCCCTGACATTGTCGAGCAGCAGCTTCACCAGCAGTTCCGTTTCCGGCCGCGGGATGAAGACACCTTCCCGGACGACCAGTTCGGACCGAAGGAACGATACCTTGCCCACGAGGTACTGCACCGGCACGTGCGAGGCGCGCTTCATGATCAGTTCCCGGTAGTTCCGGAGCACATCGGGCGGGAGCTCTCTGGCGTAGTCCGTGTAGAGTGCGATCCGCGTCGTTCCGAGGGCGTGGCTGAGGAGGAGCTCGGCGTTGAGCCGGGCGTCCTCGATCTCCGTCCTCTGGAAGAAGTTCGTCGTCCAGTTCAGGACGGACGCTATCGTCCAGGTCTCGACCGTGGTTTTTGGTGTAGTGGGCATGTTCGGGCTACTCTCCGGCGGCTCTGTCGCGACGGTAGGCCGGTCCCGGACCGTTCGAGCGACTATCCATTTCGGTCTCCACACTCTGCGTTCTGCATTGTCCGGCCCCTCGCTGTGATTCCTGCTCCGCTACAGTTCCGCAAGCCGTCGCTCCACCTCGTGAGCGATCAGCCGCTCGATCACGTCGTCGAGCGCCCCGTCGAGGAACTCGCCCAGGTTGTACATCGTGAAGTCGATGCGGTGATCCGTGACCCGGTTCTGCGGGAAATTGTAGGTTCGGATCTTCTCGCTGCGGTCGCCCGTGCCGATCTGGCTGCGTCGGAGCGAGGACCGCTCCGCCTCCTGCTGGCGCGAGTAGTGATCGAGGAGGCGGGCTTGGAGCACCCGGAATGCCTTGACGCGGTTCTTGTGTTGGGATTGCTCGTCCTGGATGCAGACTGTGATGCCTGTGGGGATGTGGACGAGTCGGACAGCGGAGCAGACTTTGTTGACATTCTGTCCGCCCGGCCCCGAGGAGTGCATGAACTCCATCTTTACTTCGTCGGGTTTGAGTTCGACTTCGACCTCCTCCGGCTCGGGCAAGACCGCCACCGTGGCGGCGGACGTGTGAATTCGCCCGCTCGCTTCAGTCTGGGGGACGCGCTGTACGCGGTGCGTGCCGCTCTCGTGGCGGAGGCGCCAAAAAGCCTCCGGTCCCTCGATGGAGACGATCGCTTCCTTCACGCCGCCGAGGTCGGTAGCGTTACGGTTGAGCAGCTCGACTTTCCAGCCCCTCCGCTCGGCGTAACGGCAGTACATCCGGAAAAGCTCGCTCGCAAACAAGGCAGCTTCCTCGCCGCCCGTACCTGCTCGGATCTCCATGATCACGCTCGTCCGGTAGTCCTCGTGGGTCCGAACGAGTTTCTTCTGAAGCTCTTCGACGAGGACGCGTAGCTCGGCCCCCACGGTCTCCTGTTCCTCGTGGGCCAGGTCCTGGAGTTCCTTGTCCTCCGAGCCTTCCAGTATCTGCCCGGCCTGTTCCCAGCGCTCGATCAACTGCCGGTAGCGGCGGAAATAGCTGACGACGTCCGTCAGGCTCCCGTGCTCGCGAGCGTACGCGGAGAGCTGCTGCCTCGGCAGGTTCGGCTCGGACATCAGCCGCTCCAACTCCATGAGCCGATTCTCTTTGGCTTTGAGCTTCTCGAAGAGTGTCTTGCGCAGAGCGACGGTCTCTACGAGGTGACTGCTGGACATATCTTCAGCCTACGGCGGTCAGCTCTCAACTCGTTCACCGGCTCTCGGACGGGCCGTCCGCGGGACAACTCGCCGTGTGTCAGGGCTGATGGCTGACTGCCTACGGGTTAGCCTTCCTGGATCTTCCAGTTGTACCGCTGCTGGAATTTCTCGACTCGGCCTGCCGTGTCCACGTACTTCTGCTTCCCTGTGTAGAACGGGTGGCAGTTGGAGCACACCTCCACAGACATCTTCGGCTTGGTCGAGCGCGTCTTGATCACATTGCCGCAAGCACAGGTGATCGTGCAGTCCACATAGTCCGGGTGAATCTTTTCCTTCATCACAACCTCCGAATCTATTATTGTACCACGTGCCGGCGCTTTCTGCAAAAGTGGCACTCGCGGCGGGTGCCACGGGGCGGCCTCGACACAACTCCCGAAATACAAGAGCCACAGTAGTGTAGCCCGAAATGGCCGGGAATGCGTTTACACCAGGTCGGGCGCCGGGCGTTCACAAACGAGGCCGTTGCGCGCCTATTAGCTTCGTTCGAGAACCGAGGCACTCGCCTCGCGAGCGAACGCCTGACGAGCCGACTCGCGGCAGGACATCGAACGACAGGCCGTCGGACAAAGCCCCGTCGGGGCGACGCTGCAATGTGGGAATCGATCGCTCTCCGTTTCGAGCCGGGCAAACGCATTTCCGGCTGGGCGGTGTCCGCCTCGACACCCCGGAGTTACGCGTGGCAAAGCGCCATTCTCAAGTACTTGACACGGGGGGAAACTCCTATAATACCGTCGTGAGTTTCGAAAGTTTGCGGCGCATGACCCGATCTGTTACGTTGACGACTGAGGAGAAAGCAGTATGAAGTTTCCCTGTGAGTGTGGCGCCGCGTTGAGCGTACCCGATGACTGGGCAGGACGTCAGGTGCGATGCTCGCGCTGCGGGAAGGTAACGGTGGTCCCGGCACCTGCGAGTGCGCAACCCCAGGTAGTTGGTGCGGAGCCGGTGTCGCAGGCCGGCCCGGCGAGCGGGGACGTGGTCGAGGTTGGGCAGCAGAACGTCCTCTCCGGACCGGGGGACCGCCCGTCAGGCGAGACCCCGCAAGTCTCGGCACCGGTCGCTCAGACGACCAGCGGGTACGCAATTGCGAGCTTCGTTCTTGGGTTGGCGGGATGCGGATGCGCTTTTGTCGGATCGCTCGTTGCAATCGTCCTCGGCCATGTGGCCCTCGCCGAGATCAAGAAGAGCGAAGGACGCCTCGGCGGGCGTGGGTTAGCGATCGCCGGGTTGGTGCTCGGCTACGTGGGGCTCGCTGCATGGATCGTATACTGCATCGGGTTGACGCTTCTGCTGGTGGGTCTCCCGAAGTTCCTCAGGTAGCACGCGCCCGACTCCGGTCGGTGCCGGGGTGCAAGCGCTTTTGGAGGAAACGCATGAGCGTGAAAGGATACGCGATCCTCGGACTCGTCTCGATCCTGAGTGTGTTGAGCGGCTGTACGATGATCCCACAGAGCGAGGGGATTCACGGAGCGGCCAGGGTGGGCGACTACAGCAAGGCGAAGGCTCTGCTCCGAGCGAACCCCGAGGAGGCGGCGGCGACGGACTCGAGGGGCCGCACCGCTCTGCACTACGCGGCAGAGGAGGGACACAAGTCAATCGTGAAGCTTCTCCTCGCCCGGAAGGCTGATGTGCAGGCCCGCGACAAGAACGGCGACACAGCTCTCCACCTCGCTGCCCGCGCGGGACACAAACCGATCGTCAAGGTGCTCCTCGCCTACAAGGCCGACATCAACGCCAAGAACCTGGAGGGCTACAGTCCGCTCCACCTGGCTGCCCTGTGGCGACACGACAGCCTCGCGAAGTACCTCTTCAAGCGAGGGGCCGAACTCGACCTCATGGGCGCGATCCTGCTCGACCGCGAGGACCAGGTCGAGGCGATGCTCCAGGCTGACCCGTCCCTATCCAATATCCGATTGCCACACAGCGCGACGCCGCTCCACATCGCCGCCATGACCGGGAACAAGGAATCCATCAAGCTGCTCCTCGACTGCAAGGCTGCCGTAGACGCGCGGGACGACACGGGGATGACCCCGCTCGCGTGGGCCGCGAACAGCGGTCGGGGAGACGAGGCCCAACTCCTCCTCGCCGGCGGAGCCGACGTCAATGCGAGAGATGACAGGGGCCGTACGCCTCTGCACAGTGCTGCCGCAAGCAACCGGCGCAGAATGGTCACACTCCTCATTCTCCACAAGGCGGACGTGAACGCCAAGGACAAGGACGGCCAGACGCCGCTTCACCTTGCCGCTCTCACCGGAGACGTCCAACTGGTGGACACTCTCTGGGTGAACGGGGCGGACCCGAACGCGGCGGACCACGCGGGCCAGACGCCGCTCCACCTCGTAGCGGCCAGGGGGCCGGAACGAGTGATCATGGCGCTCGTCGCGAACAAAGCCGACGTCAATGCCAGGGACGGACGCGGAATGACGCCGCTCCACCTCGCGGCACGCGGCGATCTGGAGCCGGCGGTGGAGCTATTCCTCCAGCACGGAGCCGATATCAACGCGCGGGACGAGCGCGGGCGGACGCCGCTCCACTATGCCGCGGAGGGTTGTCACAAGGCGGTCGTCGAGTACCTCCTGTTCCGCCACGCAGACGTCAAGGCCGTGGATAACGACGGGAAGACTCCTGCCGACGTGGCAGGCTGCCGGGACGTCTCGAGTCTCCTCAAACACTACGGCTCGCGCGGGCGCGGCAAAAGCTCGCAGCATATAAACCACCGCCCGTATCCGCGTTAGGCGTTGCACCTCACGTTTGTCCGCGTAAGCGGAGCAGCGTCTGCTTCGAGTGGCCAGAGTCAATATGTTCCCATGGGAGGCACTCGTCAGCGGGAATCTCGCGGTGAGCGTAGAAGCTCGGATCAATGCCTGACTCTTCGAAGGCCGCCCGCCAGGACTCGAAGCGGAAGTGTTCGTTCCATGCGTCGAGCCGAGCGCCGCGCCGCCAGGCGCACTCGATCAGCTTCGAGACTCGCCTATCGCCCCGGCAGAGCACCGCCTCCAGCAAGCTCACAGGAAACGGCGAGAACTTTATGTGGATACGCTCCGCCGGGATGTGCTTCCGAATCCAGTACTGGCGACCGGCGATATATTCCTCGGTCGCCATCTTGTCCCACTGGAACGGTGTGTGCGGTTTGGGAATAAAGGTCGAGACGGTGACATTGATCGCCGCCGGCCCGCCAGCGATCTTGCGGCGAAGTTCCGACAGTTTCCAGGCGAGCTCGGGGATTGCCTCTGCGTCTTTGTCGGACTCGCCCGGCAGACCGATCATGAAGTAGAGTTTGAGCAACCGCCAGCCGTGCTCGTAGGCACTCTCGGCAGCCTCGAAGAGGTCGGCGTCAGTCACATTCTTGCGGATGATCGCCCTGAGGCGGTCCGTGGCGGCCTCGGGGGCGAGCGTGAGTCCCGACTTCCGGACCGCGCTCACGACAGCCGGCATCTGGAGAAGCGCCCGGCCTATCCGGAGCGACGGCAACGAAACGCCTACGCGGCGCTCCTCGAAGCGCTCGTTCAGGCGCCGGACCAACTCGACCAGGTCCGGATAGTCCGTTACCGAGAGAGCGGCGAGTGCGATTTCGTCGTAGCCGGTGTGGCGATAGCTCTCCTCGGCCAGTTCGATCACCTTCCGGATCGAACGGTGTCTCACAGGCTTCCGCACGGAGCCGGCCTGACAGAATCGGCAACCGTGCGGGCAGCCACGACTCACCTCGATCACGATCCGTTCGTGAACCGTCTCGACGAAGGGAACTATCGGCGCGGTCGGAAACGGTGCAGATTCCAGGTCCTGCACAACCGCCTTCCGTACAGGAAAAGCCGCCGCAGCCGACCGCGGACGGATCGCCGCGAGTTTTCCGCTCGAATACTCCGCCTCGTACAGCGACGGAGCATAGGCTCCGGGTACTCCACGCGCCATCGCTTCGACGACCGCGGCACGCGGCTGCCCGCGGCACGCCTCGTAGATCTCGCAGAGCCGGACAACCGCTTCCTCCCCATCGCCGATGACGAACAGGTCGAAGAAATCCGCCATCGGCTCCGGCGCAAAGACCGTGGCCCCGCCCGCAATCACGAGTGGCTCACCCTCGCGCCGTTCGCACGCCCGGAGCGTGATCCCGCCGAGGTCGAGCATCGTGAGCACATTCGTGTAGCACAGCTCGTATTGAATCGAGAAGCCTACGAGATCGAACTCGCACAACGGGCGATGCGTCTCCAGCGACAGGAGCGGGATGCCGCGCTTGCGAAGCTCGGCCTCCATATCCGCCTCCGGGGCAAAGAACCTCTCCGCTGCCACCCCGTCCAGCCCGTTTACGATGTGATACAGTATCTGGATCCCAAGATGCGACATCCCTATCGCGTAGGTGTCCGGAAAGCAGAGAGCGAACCGCAGCCGGGCGTCAGGCTTGACAATCGAGTTGAACTCGCCGCCAATGTACTGTCCCGGGCTCCGCACGAAAGGGAGGAACTTCTCGAACTCAGCGAAATGGTCCTTCTTCATCTGTATAGCAGGGGAAGCCGTCAGCCCTCGCTCGTCAGTCTCCGTGGATCCACAAGGACATCCTGCGGGCTGCTGACGCCGCAAGCCCTCAACAGGTCCAAGTGGGGAGTGAAATCGCCGATCTCGCAGAGATTGTGCGCATCACTGGCGAGGCTGAACTTCACGCCAGCATCGAGACAAAGCCGGATGAACTCGGACGGGGGGGCGTCCGTGTGGAAGTTGAGCTCCGCAGCCACGCCGGTCTCCCGGAGCATCCGAGCGAGCGGCTCGAACAGAGTCTCCGGTGCAGGCTGATCGGAACGTCGGAAGACGCGGAACGGGTGCGCGAGCACCCGGACACCCGATTCGAGCAGGCGCCGCGTCCGATAGAGGAACGCCTCGCTGGCGCGTGCGGGGTCGCACGTCCCCCTCTGGTGCTCGGCAAGAGCGTGGATGGCACCGATGAGGAACCGCACACGGTTACGATCCTCGGACCGCAAGAGGGGACGTCCCTCGAAGTCGCAATCCACCTCCAGCCCCACGCTCTGCGGCGGACAGTCGGCCTCCGCCACGGCTCGAAGGTAGCCCTCCATGCGGTCGTGTTCCCTCCGGGCACCGGCCATGCCGCAGGCAAAGCAGCGTCTGCTCCAGAAATCGTCCGCGCTGAAGTAGAGCTGGCCCGTGTGCTCGGCAAACCCCATCCCGCCAAGTCCGAAGTCCCGAGCCAGGGCCATTGCCCTCGAGATCTCCATGTTCTCGCTGCAGTAGGCGAATTGCGTGTGGACGTGGCAGTCCACGAGACCCAGGTTCCGCGGCATCTGGAGCGAGTGCCGTGTCGTCCGGATCGTCTCCCCGTCTATATTCACCTCGAGGAACGAGAACGGTTCCTCGCACACGGCAGGCGATGCGGCAAAGCTCACATTCCCGCTTCGGACAAGCTCCATCCCCTCGTGGTTGTGTCCGGCGAGGGCGAGGAATATCCCTTGCTCGCGCATGACAGAGATCACTTCCTCCGCGTTCGTGAAATTGTAGGGACAATCGCTCAGTCCCGGTGGGAAGACAGGAACGTGTTGGACGCAGACGATCGGACCGTCGAAGCCGGCGCGGGCACGCCTCATCCGCTCGAGGTCGCGCGGTGTACGTCGGGCGTTGTAACCGGGCTCCTCCGGGTCGCAGAAGGCGATGAACCTAAAACCGAGCAGATCGAAGTACTCCGGCGGCCGCGGGAAAACACGATAGAACGCATCGGGATCGCCGTCATGGTTGCCGGGGACGATCAGGTACGGGCAGTTCAAAGACCCGATCACTCGCTTGAAGCTCTCCCGCTGGGCCGCGCTCCCGACGCCCGTACCGTCGTCGAGCATGTCGCCGAGAAACAGTACGATGTCGGGCTTGACCCATTGGTTCAAACGGCGGATTGCCCTGAGAAGGAGGATATCGGCTATGGCCCCCCGCCGCGATGGGACAGGATCCGCCTGCGAGGCATGCGTGTCCGTAACGATCGCAATCCGAATCTTCATCGCGTTCGCTCCTCGACGAGCTGACCGGCCAGGAGTCGCACACACCCGCCTCGAACCTCGCCCCACGCCTACGCGGACGCTGACAGAACCCAGCCGGTGAGCGACGACGCTCCAAGAGGCCCAGGCGCAAGAGACAGGACTCTCGCGCTGCAAGCGTGCCTCGGAACCAGACAGCTCGTCGGCGCTCCAATCGCCAACATGACCGTAGTCACTTCAACCGTTCGTTGCTCGCAGCTCCGCCGTTCGCAGCAGTGCCACACGCTCCTGCCGCCTCCAGTGGCTCGGGGGTATCCAGACAGCGACCACCTACGCCCCATCTCCCGCGAGCATACGTCTCCGCTTCATCGCGACGTCACTGGATTCTACCGGGACCGGTACGGGAGTTCAAGGTTCGCGCATCTGTTCGGTTCTTGATTCCCGCCTCGTTTTGGATAAACTATACGGGCGATTCCCCTGCCTATGCCAGAGGAACGGAGGACTGGCCATGCGGAGTTTCGCGGCTGCAAGTATTGTGGCTGCTTCGTTGACCACACTCGTTGCCGGTGTCGAGCACGTCACCCAACTCGACCTATCGAAACACCTCGATACGGACAAGGTGGACATCGCGGCCACGGGGCCGGGCGAGTACGAGTGGTCGCTTCCTACAGGGGCCGGCCAGACGCTCACGATCGACCTCGCCAGCCTCGGGATCGATCCGGGCAAGTACGATGAAATCCGGTTCGACCTCAAGCCCATGGGGTCTCAGGTCGGCCTCCATGTCGAACTCCTCGGCCATCCGGGCAAGGACGAACGAAGCAGTTGGTACCTGAAGTTCCCGGCACCGGCGGAGCAATGGTCATCCGGGCGCTTCGACCTGCATCTCGACGACGATGGGCTCTACCTCGGCAAACTCCGCGAGAACGAAAAGCCTGGAACGATGAAGATTCACTTGTACCGCCGCCCTCTCGGCTTCCCCGGGGAGCCGAGTTGGCGGAAAGCGGCGATCCGGAACCTGCGCTTCGTCAAACGGTTGATTTCGGTTGACTTTGAACTCCGTGAAACGGAGTTGATCGAGAACGCCGGCGAGGTCGGGGCGCAATACGCACTCCGCGTACGGAACAACACCGACAAAGAGCTCAAGGCGATCATCGAACTCGATTCCGCAAAGACGCTCAAGTACTTCGAAGCGTCCTGTCCGGATCAGGAGCTTGTACTCCAGGCGAAGGAGGAGAGGGGGATACCGATCCGGGTCTTCATGCCGGCAACACGGGCTATGAGGCTGCCGCGGCTCTACAGCGAGCCGCTCGTTCCGAGGGTTACCGTTCCCGGCGTCGAGGACTCCGATGTCATTCCGCTGATGGGCTATCGGCGCTTCCCGATGTGGGGTACCGTCCCCATCTTCCACAAGCTCCGCTGGACGCCCGAGACCTTCCAGGCGCTCCTCGACGCACGGGAGAAGGTATTGCCCGGAGTCAAGAACTGGCGGGCTGGTGTCGTAGGCGCGGCGGACGAGGCGATGAAGTACAAGTGGCCTGTCCCCGACTTCGGCCCGCCGGGCCACGACCAGGGGTATCGCTGCGACAAGTGCAAGAACTGGCTGCAGCCCGTCACCCCGACCGATCTGCACAAACACACCTGCCCAAAGTGCGGAGCACTGTTCGTGAACAATGACTTCTACGACCGGGCCTGGCTCATGCGTTACAATGGGCGCCGGGCGAACGATGTACGGAACCTCGCCCTCGCCTGGCTCAGCACGGGCAAAGTCGAGTATGCGGCGAAGGCAACGGAGATATTGCTCGACTATGCGGCCGGCTATCCAAAGATGCCGATCGTGGGCTTGCGCTCGACCTCCGGCGGCTCACGGCTCGGCGGCTCCACGCTCCACTCCAGCTACGTCGTCCCGGGCTTTGCGGAGGGTTGGAGCTACCTGGAGGCTGCACCTTGCCTCGACGAGGAGAAACGCGGCAAGATAGTCGCGCTCCTCCAGCAGATGGGCTTCGAGCTGGTCCGGCACAGCGTCGAGTACAACAACCAGCAGGCCGAACACTTCCGCGCTTACGGGACGGTCGGGATCGCGACGGGCTTCTGGCCGCTTGCAGCGGAGGCGATCTACGGCGACTTCGGCTGGCACGAGCTGGTCGAGTACGGCTACAGCGAGGACGGGATCGCCCACGAGGCCGGTGCCTACCACCGCGCTGTATTCCATGCCATGACCCGCTTCGGCATATTCGCCTACCGCTACGGCCTCGACCTCTTCACGCCGCGGTTCAAGCGGGTCTTCGACGGTACGCTGGCGGCGGGCCTCGGCGGCGGCGACGCGTACGAGCTTGCCTACATCGCCTACCGCGATCCGCGCTACCTGCCGACGATCGAGGAGGCCCGCACCAATCCGGGCGAGACGACGATCCTCTACGGTATCGCAGGCCTGCCGAAGATCGAGAAGCTCCCGGCGGAGTCCATCCTCATGCCCGGAGCGGGCTACGTCCACCTCCGCAAGGGCACTGCCGCCGACTGGATGGGTATCTCGCTCAACTACATCAAGCAATTCGACCGGGGCGAGCTCGACAAGCTCACCACCTTCTTCTACAAGAACGGCACCCAGGTTGACTCGACGGTCGGCCGGATCACCTACGGTTCGCGACACGCCAATTGGATGTGCTTCACTGCAGCTCACAACGCAATCGTGATTGACGGAGGGAACGAGCGCGACCTGGACTGTCAACTCGTAGCCTATGACCCCTCGCGCGATGCCCCGATCGCCGTAGTCTCGACGAAGCCAGCGGCACCCCTCTACGAGGGTGTCTCCCAGTTGCGTTGCATCGCACTGATCGAGGATGTCTACGTGGTCTTCGACCGCGTCGCTTGCGACAAACCGCGGACGATTGACCGCTACCAATACGGCAAAGGCACGGCGACGCTCGAGTTCAAAACGGAACCGCTTCAAGCACCGCCGCCAAGCGTGCCCGAAGCCGGCATATTCTCCCGCATGGAGGGCGGCAAGTGCGGAGCCGAGTTGCGTATCGACTTCCAAAACGACCTGAGGATGCGACTCGTCTCGGACGGCGACATGGAGGCATACAAGGGGCTGACCGTCGGCTCCTACCAGGCGACGCCTATGGAGTTCACCTTTGCCCGACGGAGCAACGCAAAGGACGCGACGTTCCTCGCCGCGTTCGTCCTCGGCAAGGAGAAAGAACCACCGCTCGTGAAGATCGTCAGGAGCTCCCAGGACGAGATCCGCTTCGAAATCAGCACGGCGGCAAAGACATACACAGTCACGATCCGGCCGGCGGAGAAGAGTGCCATCATCCAATAGAGCACCCATGAGCGAGTCGTCAGGCAACGCCGTCGTTCCGTCCGTACCAGCTCGAGGCCGGGCTCCAGACCTTCACTCGGGACAGCAGGCTCCACCCTGGCTTGTGGCACTTCGCTCTGTCCGGGCTTCGTCTTCCATCCGCGATACGCAGGTAGCCCCCTCAATTCTCGATCCCCGATCCACACGGCCCTTCCAGGGCCGACACGGAGTTCACCGAGCATTCACCCGCGCGGACGCCTGCCAGGAGCACGAACACGACGTGGCTCACCACGGACCGCAAGGACGCATCGAATAGAAACGGAGGTTTGGCTTGACAAGCGAACGAGAACGTTTCCTGAAGGACATGAAGTTGGAGGGAGATGGCTCGATCCACTCCCACATCAGTATCACCTATCCTGTCTATAAGGAGTACGGAAGCCGGCTCGACTGGCTAGAGAAGTTCTCGAGCCACGTCTCTGTCAGCATCGGCCGGCAACCGAGCCGGGCAGCCTACAGCGAGGTCACGGATGTCTGGGGGTGCCATTGGATCTATCCGTTGGAGTCGCTCGACGGCCAGTGCGACCGGCACCCGATTGCGACCTGGGCCGACCTGAAGACTTACCGCCCTCCGGACCCGGACAAGTACACCGACTGGGCACAGGCCGAGAAAAACGTCGCCGAAACCAAAGCGAAGGGCAACGTCGCCTGGGGCGGAACGGATCACGGATTTATCTTCCTGCGACTGACCTACCTGCGCGGCTTCCACAACCTCATGCTGGACATTGCCGAAGAACGCCCTGAGCTGGACGAGTTGATCCGGCTCGTCGAGGGCTACTGGTTCGAGGTCTGCCGACGCTGGGTCGAACTCGGCGTTGACGCAATCGGGTTCGGGGACGACATGGGGCTTCAGCGATCGCTGCCGATCAGCCCCGCCTCGTGGAAGAAGTACATCAAGCCTTCCTACCAACGCATCCTCGGCTACTGCCGCTCCCACGGCGTTTACACCTCGCTTCATAGCGACGGCTACATCGTTGACATCATTCCAGACCTCATCGAACTCGGAGTCTCGATCCTCAACCCGCAAGACCTCGTGAACGGCCTGGAGAACATCCGCCGGCTGGCGAAAGGCAAACTCTTCATCAACCTCGACATTGACAGGCAAAAGATCACTCCGTTCGGCACGCCACAGGAAAACGAGGAGCACATCATTCGATGCGTCCAGACGCTTGGCTCGCCGACAGGAGGCCTCAGCACCATCTGGGGCGTCTATCCGCACACGCCGATCGAGAACATCGAGGCAGTCGCCAGGGCACTCGACAAGTATGCAACTTATTGGGTAGGGCGGAAAGCATAGGCCGCGACCGGACGCCCCCCGAGTGAGAGCCCCAGGCGAGAAAACCGGGCCCGTCCGGCTGCCTTCCACCCATCGAACGAAGCACAGTGCGAAGCGCCGGCGCAGCCCCTGAAAAAAGGGACGGGGAGTTCTCGAAGACGCCGGACGAAATACTATTTCGAGGCTACGCCGCGCCTATCGAATGTCGTCGTTGGACGGATCGAACGTAGCCAACCCGCCGAGGAAGTCAATGAACTCCATGGTTCGGAATCGGACTTCGATCACGGGCGTGAAGATCATGAGCGCAGCCTTGTAGAAGGTGATTTTCGCTCGCCTGCTGTGCCAGGGAGGCGTCCCCGCTCCGTCCGGCCACACAACCGGCCCCTGGTAGGTAGCATAGATGTCAATCTCGTGCGAGTGTCCTTCCGCCATGGTCCCGATCGGCTCGCCGGGCATATCGTAGGACTTGCCCTCGGAACTGTACTCCAAAATGGAGAAAGCACCGCCGTACGTAACCACCCCTTGCGAGACGAGGCCGAACGCTTCCGGGTGCCGGCCCGACATTCCCACGACATAGCGCCGATTCATCACTCGTGCCCCGACTCGCACTGCCTTGGTAATACCGACAGTAGCCTCGTCGCCGATCCCAACGCCGACATTGAAGCCGAGGATGTCAACAAGGTCAACAACACGGTTCGGCACGTAGAGCAGCAGGGTCCGACCCAAGGCCTGCGATTCGGATTGTGCAACAGTCTCCTTGGATTGACCCGTTCCTTCCGCACCGCATACCAGCGCCCCGACCAGCAAGAGTAGCATCAGCACCCCCAAGCTTCTGCCCGCTTCGACCATCCTGATTCGAACTTTGCACCGTTCCGCGGAGACGTTACCTTCTGCCATATCTGCAACCATCCTTTCGAACCCGCCTCTACCACGGGCAAAACGCCGTTCGCGAAAGCACCTTCGTCAGGATCCACACGCCGACGCGCTGTTGAACGCGTATCCTGAACAATCTCTCAGTATATCCAACCTCCCTTCCTGAGTCAAACGGCGAAAGTCACTGTCCGGAGGCAGACGGGAGAAGGTGCCCCGTGGCCGCGTGAGGGAGCCGATCCCGGGGGAGTTGCCGGCGCCGCGAGCCGCACACAGTACCATGAAAAGGGTACCTGACGCATTTCCTGGACCGTTACAGGAGGCGAGACGGTTCCTCTACGAGCCATTTTTCGAGGGAGAAAGCGACGTCGGCAAGCATTGGAGCAGGGGGCGAGGGTGGCCGCCGCGGCGTGGTGGTTGCTGGGATTGCGGGAAAATTGTCGGCGAGCGGCGCTCCTATGCTGGCCTCGCTGGGAGGGTGCACGAACGCTCTCGCATGGGCCGGCATGATTATTGCCCGGCCTCGCAGCTCCTCGCACCGTCCCAAAGAGACGACCGTCAGTAGCCGGGACGGAATAGTTTCGACTCGGAGCGGGGGCCGTAAGATCCAGCCTCAGTGACGCGGGGACAGACGAGAGAGCCGTGATGAAACGCCGTGGCTGTAGCAGGGTCGTGAATCCGAGCGTGAGCTCCGGAGGGACTGGGCACAATTACTCCAGAATCCAGCATCAGTGCCGAAGGCACGGCGGGCAATAGCCCAGGAATTCATTCCTGGGGTTCCGGAGCACGGGCAGATATGAGATCACCGGAGTCCCGTAGGGACGGCGGAGGATCGGACGACGATCCTTGTGCGGTCGTCCCCTGTGAGACCGGACGGGATGGTAGACACCACAAAGGCACAAGGACACAAGTAGGTCGTCCCCTGTGAGACCGGGCGGGATGGTGGACGCCGCCCGAACCCTTGCGCGAACAGGGACGTTGCCCGCGGGACTGGGCGGCCTTGTCTCGGGTGCCAGCCAGTGCCGAAGGGACGGCGGCAATGGTGCGCTGCGATGGCCGGCTTTGGGCCAGGCGCTGGGTTCGCGGGAGCGATCTCGTCGCCCTTTTTCCATCAGCTGGTGCCTGCCTGGAGGTAGGCAGTTCGGACCGTCCGCGCCCTCGGGCCGGGCTCACCCAGCAAAACTGTTCGTGCACCCTCGCTGGGAGGCGAGCGGGAACGGGAGTAGGATCGGGGTTAAGATTAAGATTACGGCTGCGGAAGAAGAGAGATGTACATTCTCGGCATCAACTGCTACATGCACGACGCGTCGGCGTGCCTCTTGGAGGACGGGCGAATCGTTGCCTTCGCCGAGGAGGAACGCTTCAATCGGGAGAAGCACACCTCCGCCTTTCCGGAGCACGCCATTGACTTCTGCCTCCGACATGCGGGGATCACGATCCGGGAGATCGAGCACATCGCCTACTTCTGGATTCCGTGGAAGGGCATCTTGGCGCGGGCGATGCAGATTCTCAAAGCCGCTCCGATGTCGTTTGCCCAGAATCCTCATCGGCTCCGAGTGTTCCAACAGATGCTCGGAATCCGCCGGCTGTTTCGAAAGCGCTACGGCTACCGCAACCGGTTCCACTTCGTCGAGCATCACCTCGCTCACGCCGCAAGTGCATTTTTCGTTTCTCCATTCGAAGAGGCCGCGATCCTGATCGTCGACTGCAACGGCGAGATAGCCTCGACGCTTGCTGCTGTAGGACGGGGGAACCGGATCGGGAAGCTCTACGAGATTCGCTATCCGGACTCCATAGGTCTGCTCTACCTCTCCGTTACGGAGTATCTCGGTTTCCAGGAAAACGAGGGCGAAGGCAAGGTCATGGGTCTCGCGCCGTACGGGAGGCCGAGCTTCCGAGCAGAGTTCGAGAGGATTCTCACTTGGAAGCATGTTGCCAGCCGGCGACGGTCGGTTCTCGACCGTGACCGGCGGCCGTTTGAGCCGCTGCTCCCGGCAAGCCTCGAGGCCTTTCCGGCGTTCCGTCTCGACCTGAGCTACTTCGACGTGCACTTGAGAAAGGAGCACTACGTTTCGGACAAGTTCATCCGCACGTTCGGTCCGCGACGCGAGCGCGGGGGAGAGATACTTACCCACCACAAGGATGTCGCACGGACGCTGCAGGAGGTTACCGAGGAGTCTGTGCTCACACTCGCCGCGGATCTCAGACAGAGGACGAAGCTGCCCAATCTCTGCTATTCGGGCGGCGTCGCGCTCAACTGCGTTGCTAACGGGAAGCTTCGGCAGTCGGGCATTTTCGACCGGATCTACATCCAGCCGGCGGCCTACGATGCGGGTACGTCGCTCGGAGCCGCGCTCTGGGTTTACCATACGATCTGTGGTAAGCCGCGGTCGTTTGTGATGGATCGTGCCGACTGGGGGCCGGAGTACTCCGAGGGCGAGATTCGGGCGGAGATCGAGGCACGTTCGAGTTGCGAGTCGGGTGGCTCGCCGATGTTCTTCACGCGCTCAGCCGACATCGCCCGCGAGGTCGCCGGGCTGCTTGCCGAGGGCAAGGTCGTTGGCTGGTTCCAGGGCCGCATGGAGGTCGGACCGCGAGCGCTCGGCTATCGAAGCATTCTCGCCGACTCGCGCCGGGTAGAGATGAAGGACATCCTAAATAACAGGGTCAAGCACCGAGAACCCTTCCGTCCGTTCGGCCCGTCGATCCCGGTAGAGGACGTCCGCGACTACTTCGCCGACGGGGCCGAATCGCCCTTCATGCTCTTCACCTTCGACGCTCTCCCCGACAAGAGAGCAGTGATACCGTCCGTGCTCCACATTGATTACTCGGCTCGCGTCCAAACCGTCCGCGCGGACGTCCAGCCGCTGTACTATCGTCTGCTCCGCGAGTTCGAGAAGCTCACGGGGGTCTCCGTCATTTTGAACACTTCGTTCAATCTCCGGGGCGAGCCGATCGTGCAAAGCCCCGGTGACGCGCTCAGTACCTTCCTCCGCACGGAGATGGACGCTCTCGCCATCGGCCCGTTCCTCGTGACGAAGACTCCTCCGGGCGTTGGGCGGTAGCGGTACGGGGTTCCGTTGGGGGAATGTGGTCGCAACGCAATTTGAACCGGGGGGTACGGAGAACGCTCTCGCACGGGGCTGGCATGAGTGCCGCCGTGCTCCGAGGTCCCGGGGCAGTCCCGGAGGGACGCCCAACAGTGGTGTAGCACGGGGGGCGCGTTTCGGGCGAAGTTCTGGGTTCGTAGACTCGCACCGCGGAGGGGGTTGCACCCTACTGCAGTTCTTTACTTGCAGGGGAGTCGGGGCGCCGCTATAATAGTGCGGAAAGAGATAAGGTAGAGAAGAATGGTGATGACAGTAGAGCGGAAGAGTGAACTTCTGGGGAAGTTCAAGAGGCACGACACGGACACTGGCTCGCCTGAGGTTCAGATTGCGTTGCTCACGGAGGCGATCAACAATCTGGCCCGGCACCTGAAGGTTCAAGGCAAGGATCACAGCGCCAAGCAGGGACTGATGAAGTTGGTGGGGAAGAGGTCGCGCCTCTTGAACTACCTGGCGCGGACCGACGTTCAGCGCTACAGAACCATCCTCGAGTCGCTGGGACTCAGGAAATAGCGAGATAGAGAGTGCGGACGTGTGTCCGCAGATGGACGCTTGTCCTCCGTTCGAAATCCCTGGGGGCCTGCCGGTGAAATCAGATCATCAGGCGTACCCCCTCTGTTGCCGCGGGGAAGAATCGGGGTTGACGCCTGCTTGCGATTGCGAGTGCAGGGTGTTCGCTAGACTGAACAGGCGTCTGCCCCGATTTTTCCCCGCTCACGTGGAGGTTCGTAGTGGTTAGAGTCGAGAGAGAGTTGGGTGGCCGTCTGCTGACAATCGAGACCGGCAAGCTGGCAAAACAGGCAGACGGAGCAGTGGTTGTTCGGTACGGGGATACGGTTGTACTGGTGACGGTCGTGGCAGGGCCGGAGGTTTCGATGGATTTTCTCCCGCTGACCGTGGAGTATCGGGAGCGGATGCACGCAGCGGGCAAGATACCCGGTGGGCCCTACTACCGTCGAGAAGGGCGTCCGAGTCAGAAGGAAACGCTGACGATGCGGATGATGGACCGGCCGTTGCGGCCGCTCTTTCCCAAGGGGTGGAAGCGCGATACGCAGGTCATCGCCTCGGTCCTTTCCGCCGACAAGGAAAACGATCCGGACTTCCTGTCCGTCATTGCGGCTTCTGCAGCGGTCAGCATCAGTCCGATTCCGTTTGGCGGGCCGATCGGTACGGTCAGCGTCGGCCGGGTCGGGGGACAGTTCATCCTCAATCCCACGCACCAGCAGGTCGAGGAGAGCGATCTCGACATCGTGGTCTGCGGGAGCAAGACGCGCATCGACATGATCGAGGCTGGTGCGAAGCAGGTCCCCGAACAGGTGATCGTGGACGCTGTCGCGTTCGCTCAGGAGCACCTCAGGGTGGTCGTGGAGCTTCAAGAAGAGCTGATGTCCCGCGTGGGAGTGCAGAAGGAGAGCTTCGAGCCGAAGAAGCCACGGGCAGAGCTTGTCGAGGCGATGAGAGCCAAGGCGTGGGACGAAGTCCACCGGCGGCTCCAGCTACAGGGGAAGGACGCGCGACGGAACAGTCTCAACGAGCTCTATGCGGGTTTGGTGATGGAGTACACGGGGGCGCATCCGGACGCTGATCCTGCCGAGCTGAAGGAAGCACTGGCCTGTGTCGAGCGAG
>Ga0272448_1002973_pt1 | contig 20643 bp, 20 predicted proteins | sample YNPCB0191_FD_202220 | JGI IMG/M metagenome (GOLD analysis project Ga0272448, IMG submission 202220) | Hot spring sediment microbial communities from Yellowstone National Park, WY, United States - YNP-CB-019-1 | ecosystem: Environmental > Aquatic > Thermal springs > Hot (42-90C) > Sediment... | reverse complement strand
CGATTTTCTTAATAGCCTTAATTCGCTGGTGATTCAAACTGGCAATAAGCTTGAAAGTATCCGCCCCTTGACTAAACAATCCGATAATCCATCAGAAAGTAAAATTAATGTAGATTTGGTGGAGTTAAATTTTGTCGCAAATTTTTCTTCTTTGTTAAATTTTTTAAAGAGTTTGGAAGAACAATCAAAGCTTTTGACTATAAAGACACTGCAAGTCAATAAGCGGCAGGAAGATAATCTTTTGGATATTGAGATATTGATTGAATTCTATACCCTTGTTTAAGCATGGTCTCGCAGCCCATAAATAAAAAAAATCAATTTTTTATTAGCAGATTAAAGGCATTAAAACAGAATCAGAAGATAAGATTACTAGTTTTAGTCATCGCAATAGTAATTTTAATAATTTTTTTGTACAACGCTATGAAAGTAAGAACAAGCTCTCAAATGTCAAAAGAGAGCCTTCAAGATTATTCTTTTTTTAGAGGTCGGGAAGAAAAGGAGAATATCGTACTTAATTCTGATGTTTCTCAGAGAGAAATACCTCCACAGATACAAGCAATTTTAATTACTGTTGGAAGAGAAGACCCTTTTTTAATACCCGAAAGAAAAAAGGCATCTTTACAATTATCATCTAACAAATTAACTCTTATCGGAATAGTTTGGGATGCACAGAAGCCTTTGGCAATAATTAATGACACAATTGTTAGTATTGGTGAAATGATTGGTGATAAACAGGTAAGTAAAATTGAAAAAGACAAGGTTGTTCTGATACAGCAAGATGGCAGAGAAATAATTTTGGAATTATTCTGAATTGGTAGTTATTTAGTTTAGTTATGTTTAAGAAGAAAAAGATAATAGATTCAGAAGAGATAAATAAGAACATAATTGATAATATCCGTATTGGCATTTCAGTCATTAATCCATCTATGCAGATATTGACTTTAAATCGCCAGATGCAGCAATGGTTTCCCAACATAGATATCTCAAAAAGACCTATTTGCTATGAAGTTTTTAATGAACCAGCAGGGAAAAAAGTTTGTTCTTATTGCCCAGTTTTTCTGACATTGCAGGATGGGCAGGTTCACGAGGCCATTACAAATACTCCTCGCGGTGATGAGGTTAGGCACTATCGATTGATTTCTTCTCCTTTAAAAGATAAGAAAGGTAATGTTATCGCTGCAATAGAGATGGTTGATGATATTACTAGCCGTATCCAAATGGAAGAGGAATTGATTTTTCGAATCCAGGCAGATAGAATGGTTGATAGCATTTCTTCGGGTTTCATTAATCTAAGTTCGGAGCAGATAGATAATGGAATTAATAAGGCGCTGGAGACTGTAGTTAAGTTCTTAGGTGTTGATAGAGGTTTAATCTTTCTCTTATCAATAGATGGAAAGAGATTAGAGTTAAATAATTGTTGGCAGGCCACAGGGATTGAGTTGCACTCTTCTCTTCCTAAGACTATTTTTTTAGGGGCATTTCCATGGCTTAACTCTAAAATAAATTCTCAAGAGATTATTAATATTTCTGATATAAGCACTCTTGGAATTGAGGCAGAGACAGAAAAATTAGAATTTCAATCCCAGTCAATAAAGTCTCTTATTTATATTCCAATGGTTTCCGGTGGTGTTTTAGTAGGAGTTCTTAGATTCGATTCTATTCACGATATAAAGATTTGGACTAATGAACAGATACGGTTATTTAGGATGATAAGCGGAATCTTTGTTAATGTATTAGAAAGAAAACGCGCAGAGGAGGAATTAAAAAATGCATATTTAGCATTACAACGCACCCAGAAGGAATTAATCCAGACAGAAAAGTTGGCTGCCATTGGTCGTTTTTCTTCTGGCGTGGCTCATGAGGTAAGAAATCCACTCGGGATTATCTTAGGGGGTATTGAGTATTTAGATAAAATATTACCCTCTAAAGACGAAAAAATAAAAGAGGTATTAGAAAAGATTAAGATTTCAACTCTTCGCGCAGAAAATATTGTTGAAGGTTTATTGAGGTTTAGTAGACCGTCTGAGTTGAAAAAAACCCGATTAAAATTAAATGAACTTATTCAAGAAGTATTATCTTTAGTAACCTATAGAGCGCCTCTTCAGAAAATTAAACTGCAGACGGAGTTTTCTTCAGATGATTTATTTATAGAGGTAGATAGAAGTCAGATACAACAAGTTTTTTTTAATATTTTAATAAATGCTATTGAATCGATGCCTAACGGCGGCATTGTGAGTATAAAGACATATCAGATTGATAATCTTGATGTATCGCAGACCAGCCAGAACTGCGTAACTGAAATAAAAGATACTGGCATTGGGATATCAAAGGATGATTTAAAGAGAATATTCGAACCATTTTTTACAACAAAGAGAGATAGAAAAGGAACGGGTTTGGGTTTGTCTATTTGCAAGAAGATAATTGATGACCATAATGGCACGATAACTATTGAAAGCGAGAAAGATAAAGGAACGATTGTTAAGGTTTTGTTACCTTTGGCTTAAATTGGTGAAAGGCCAATTTTTATTAAAAAAGCAAGAAAATTTTTAAGCTATATTAAGGAGGAGGTATGAAAAAGATTTTAATTATTGATGATGAGGAAGATTTTTGTTTTGTCTTGCAAAGGAATTTAGAGGCAGTAGGAGATTTTGAGACAGAGGTCTGTATTGATAGCACAAAAGCCATTGATAAAGTTAATTCTTTTCGGCCTGATTTGATAATCTTAGATGTTATGATGCCCGAGGTTAGCGGTTCCGATATTGCCTCCGAATTAAAAAGCAGAGAAGATACTAAAAATATTCCAATTGTTTTTCTTACCGCTATTATTACTAATGATGAGGCTGAAAAACGAAGCAATATTGTTGGGGGACAATATTTTCTTGCTAAGCCAATTGAGATAGAGATTTTAGTAAAGGCAATCAATAAATTTTTGACAGAACAGAATCCTTAATCAATAATATTATCTTCCACTATCCTTGTTTAAGTAGTATTTTTGTTGATTTAGTTCTAAATCCTGTTACAATAGAGAAATAATTAAATTAGAAAAGAGAATTAATTAAAAAGACTTTTAATTTTATTTATTTAAAGGAGCGAATATGACTAAAAAAGAGATACTAAAGATAGTAAAAGAAAAAAAGATTGGTTTTGTTCGATTATGGTTTACGGATGTTTTAGGTTTTTTGAAGAGCTTTGATATCCAAATTGAAGAATTGGAAGGGGCATTAGAGGAGGGAATGGGATTCGATGGTTCTTCTATCGAAGGGTTTTCTCGTATTGAGGAGTCAGACATGGTGGCTAGGCCAGATCCCAATACTTTTCAGATTTTGCCTTGGATTAAAGAAAGTCGACCGGTAGCACGTATGTTTTGTGATATTTTCGAGCCAGGTGGAAAACCTTTTAGCGGAGATCCCCGTAATGTGCTTAAGAAGAACTTGGCTGAGGCAAAAAAAATGGGTTATGATTTTTACGTTGGGCCAGAATTGGAGTATTTTTATTTTAGAAATAGAGGCGGCACAGAGATTTTAGATAAAGGCGGCTATTTTGATTTAACACCGATGGATATTGGGCAGGATTTACGGCGTCAAACCGTCTTAATGTTAGAGAAAATAGGAATACAGGTTGAATACTGGCATCACGAAGTAGCCAATTCCCAACACGAAATAGACCTACGTTATAAAGATGCTTTAACAATGGCAGATAATGTGATGACTTATCGGATGGTGGTAAAGGAAGTAGCAATGAGCAATAATCTCTATGCTACCTTTATGCCAAAACCAATTTATGGAATAAATGGCAGCGGCATGCATACGCATATGTCACTTTTTCGAGGCAACAAGAATATCTTTTTTGATAGTAAAGATCAATATCATCTTTCTCAAGAGGCTAAATATTTTATAGCAGGTCTTCTTAAGCATGCAAGCGAGATATGTTCTATTTGTTGTCAATGGGTCAATTCATATAAAAGACTTGTTCCTGGTTACGAGGCGCCAGTTTATATCTCGTGGGCGCAAAAAAATCGATCGGCTCTTGTGAGGGTGCCGGTTTATAAGCCGGGCAAGGAAAAGGCAACAAGAATTGAATTGCGTAATCCCGACCCATCCTGCAATCCTTATTTGGCTTTTTCGGTTATGTTAGCAGCTGGTCTTGAAGGAATCAAAAAGAAGTATAAGCTCCCTCCTCCGGTTAGTGATAATGTTTTTGAAATGAGCGAACAAGAGAGAAAAAAGATAGGCATAGAGTGTCTACCGGATGATTTATTTGAGGCAATAAAAATAACAGAAAACAGTCAATTAGTACGTAGTGCGTTAGGAGAGAAGGTGTTTGAATATTTCATCCGTAATAAAAAAGAAGAGTGGGATAATTATAGAACCCAAATAACTACTTATGAAATAGAAAAATATTTACCTATCTTGTAATTTTTTTAAAAAAATAAAAGAAAATCGAAAGTTGACTATCTAAAGCCACTCTTTTGTTAAAACTAGTTAGCACTATTAGAAAAAAGTATATCGAACTAAAAAATATAGGCGAATTTTTTCCATTAGATACTTTAGTGAGCTAATAATTAAGCAACTAAGATTTTACTTTATTAATCTATAATTTAATCCTCAGACTTTTCCGGAAGCTTCCTCTCCGATACACGAAAAGATAGTAGAAGGCAAGAGAGCTTTAATTTATTTTCTTATCTTAGATTTTCTAAATAGTCCTTTTAGGCGTCTTTATCTTTATGTTGCTTTAGCATCAAAAATTAACTCCTACATAAGGCGTATTTCTCAAGAGGATTGGTTAGGGTTCAAGCGGCTAATCAAATAAAATTATTTTTGGCTTAAAGGCCTTAAAAATTGCCCTCTAATACTTTTTTGAAGACACAGTTTTCCCTTACATCTATAAAACCATTAATTCTTTTGAAGCAAATTTACGTAAATTCCAATATACCTTCTGTAGCAGAGTTTGTGTTGAAAATATTTTTTATTTATGTTAGACTAAAATCATAAAAATTCCGAATTTAGTCTACATTTCTGTATTACTATTGTAATAATAACTAAAGATAAAATCTTGAATTTATAATCATTCATGGTGAAAATTTTGTTTAGGGATTTGGAAGTACTAAACCCCAGGAGGCGATAATGAATATTTCAGTTAAAAATATTTTTATCATTATTCTAATCTTTTTATTATTGGCAACTTTGATTATATATTCTCAAGAACGCCGTTATGTTAGGCAGGTTGAGAAATCTTTTCAGCAATATCGTACTAAAGCAACAAAGGAAAAACAGCTCCTTAGGGATGATTATGAGGAGCGGATTCAGCAGATAAAGAAAGAAAAAGATATGCTCGCACTACAGGTTACCCAGCTAAATCAGCTATTGTCGACCAGCGAGACAAAGAATAGAGAATTGGAAGAGCTAAATCGAGAATTAAGGGATAAAGTGCTCATCTTAAAAGATGAAATTAGAATTTGGGAAGGAAGGATTCGAAATATTTCCGAACTAAATACACTGAAAGAAAGAAAAATTAAGTCCAATTGTCAGCTTAGAAAAAACCTTTTTTTCTTAAAACAACAACTGCATCATTCCAGAATTTTAGCCAAAAAGGCCCTTAATGATTTAATGTCGCAACTCGGCAATCACGGCTTTCTTACCAAAGACGGCAAATCAACCTTTGATAAAAATAAGGCAATAAAACTTGAGAGAATAGTTATAAAATAAGCTACAGATAGAAAATAGCAGTCAATGTTGATGTTTTTCAAATTAAGAATTTGTTTAGCTTGTTAATTTAATCCTAAAAAAGGTTTTTGCTTTTATTCAGGAGGTAATATGGCTTTATTTAATGTATCGGAAATTGTAGATATGGCAATAGAGAAAGAAAAAAGAAGGAGAGATTTTTATGATTTAGTCTCTAAGAACTTTTCTGCTCAGAATATAAAAGAACTTTTTGTAAAGCTTCGAGATTGGGAGGAAACCCATATTAAAAAAATTAGCCGAATTCGGCAATCGCTTAACCAAGAAGAAACAACAGATTCTTATCCTGGAGAATTGCAGGAATATATCGCTAACGTAATAGATAATAAACTCTACAACGATGTTACCCCTTTGAAATTCAAAGACAATGTCAATACTCCACTAGATGCGATTAGATACGGAATATCTTTTGAGAAAGATGCTATCATATTTTTTAATGAATTTTTGCCTTATATCTCCACGCGCGAAGATAATCAAGCAATTAAAGATTTAATCGAGGAGGAAAAGCAGCATATTATCTATTTGGTTAAACTGAGAGAGTCTTTAAAAAATAATTAATTTATTTATCTAAATTTGTAAACGCTAAAATTATTTAAAGCGAAATCCCATCAATATAATATTTCTCTACTTTTAACTAACTTTATTCACTTTATAATTTTTATTTGTTAGCTGGACGATAATTATGAGTGGTATTTTTGGAGTGGTAGCGAATGACGATTGGAGTAATCTACTTTTTTATGGCACTGATTACCATTCTCGCCTCAGGAATGAATTTGGTGGTTAAGTAGTATATGGAGATAAATTTTATCGACAAATCCATAATATTATTCAGGGTCAATTCAAATCTAGGAGGTTTATAAGGCGCATCCTATATTTTTTAAAATTTATTCGAACGAGTTTAGTTTATTTATAGAAATTTAAGAAAATTTTTTTGATATTTTTAAAATCTTCTTCTAGAAGATATAAATTTATTGAAAATATAGTTAGCGGTGATATAATCTTTCACTTAAAGAAAAACAATAGTCTAATATAGAGAAAAATACTAAATTTTTAAGGTAAATAAAATTAATTATAATTGTAGCTTATTCTAAGCCTTGTTTTCCCGAGAAGGGTCCTTTTAAACAATATACTTACTTTTTAGATAAAATTATTTTATGAATTTTTTGATATTTTTAGTAATACTGACTGTTTCGTTTATTGTTGTGAGAATTGGTGCGATTGCATTTGAATTGACTGGCTTAGAGTGGTCTTTAGCAAAATTTCAGGCACTTTCTTGTTTTACTGGAACAGGATTTACTACCAAAGAAGCAGAATTAATCACGGGTCACCCACAAAGACGACGCATCGCTTCAGTCCTGATTGTTTTAGGCCACGCCGGTTTAGTAAGTTTAATTGCAACATTTGCTAATTCACTACGGCCAGATGATTTATTTTCTAAAATACAGATACCTTTTCTAAATCTTAACCTACCTAGTTCAATTGAGCCTTGGATAAAATTATTGATAATTATACTCTTCTTTTACTTGCTTTATATAATTTTTGCGCATTCAAAATTGGCAAAAAAAATCACCCAATTACTAAAGAGTCGTATTGTAAAAAACGAACTTATAAAACCGGTATCTTTTGAAGAATTGGTAGTTTCCACAGGTGGCTATGGGGTTTCTAGTATTGAGATTTGTAAAGATAGCCCTATTTTAAATAAGTCAATTTTAGAAAGCGAATTAAGAAAACACGACATTACGGTTTTGGCTATTGAACGCAATGGAGAAATTATGCCTAATCCATCTCCGGAACAAAAAATTTTACTGGGCGATAGACTAATTTGTTTTGGAAAGTTAGGGACCATTAGGAAAGAGATATGTGTTTTAAATTAGCTAGATCGATAGCTATTGTTTTATAAAGAGGATGGTCGCAGTGATAAAAAAAACAGGATTTGATAATGAAAAATATCTAAGCGAACAAAGCGCGGCTATTTTAGAGAGAGTGAAGAAGTTTAATAATAAATTGTATTTAGAATTTGGCGGTAAATTACTTTTTGATTATCATGCTGCTAGAGTTTTGCCAGGGTTTGATCCTAATGTCAAGATGAGATTGTTGCAGAAGCTTAAGGATAAAGCCGATATAGTTATTTGTATTTATGCAGGCGATATCGAAAGAAGAAAGGTTAGAGCAGATTTTGGCATTACTTATGATATCGATACCCTTAAATTAATTGATGATTTACGACAGTGGGGACTTGAAGTAACTGCTGTAGTTATTACTCGTTTCGATAATCAACCCGCGGCGAAAATTTTTAAGAACAAATTAGAAAGAAGAAATATAAAGGTATATACCCATACGGCAACAAAAGGCTATCCAACCGATATCGATTTAATTGTTAGCGATGAGGGATATGGGGCAAATGAATATATAAAAACTCAACAACCATTGGTAATAGTTACTGCTCCAGGTCCTGGAAGTGGTAAATTGGCTACCTGTCTTTCTCAGCTATATCATGATTATAAACGCGGCATAAAGTCTGGTTATGCTAAATTTGAAACTTTTCCCATTTGGAATCTCCCACTTAAACATCCAGTCAATGTTGCTTATGAGGCAGCTACAGCTGATATTAAAGACTACAATCTTATAGACTATTTTCATTTAGAGGCATACAACGTAACCTCAGTCAATTATAATCGTGATATGGAGATATTTCCCGTATTAAAGAATATAATTGAGAAGATAACTGGTAGGGAGTCTATTTATAAATCTCCAACTGATATGGGAGTTAATTGTGCTGGCTTTGGTATCATTAATGATGAAGTTGTTCAAGAGGCCTCAAGGCAGGAAATTATTAGGAGATTTTTCCGATATTCATACGAATACGCCTTAGGTTTTGCTGAAAAAGATACTGTGCAAAGAACTGAATTAATTATGAATGAGCTTGGTCTCAAAGTAACTGATAGAAATGTTGTAGAACCGGCAAGAAGAGCTGCCAAAGAGGCGGAAGAGAAAAAGAAAGGAAATGAAGGTTTTTTTTGTGGCGCAGCTATAGAGCTCCCTGACGGTAAAATTATAACTGGAAAAAATTCTGAATTAATGCATGCGGCCTCTAGTCTAGTCTTAAACGCAATAAAACATTTAGCTGAAATTCCTGATAAGATTCATTTATTATCTCCAACTATAATTAAATCAATTACTAATCTTAAAGAAAATGTTCTCAACGCAAAATCAATAAGCCTTAATTTAGAAGAGGTTTTGATTGCTTTGAGTATAAGTGCTGCCACTAATCCTACTGTTCAGTTGGCAATGGAGAAATTAAAGGAATTAGAATCTTGTGAAGTCCATCTTACCCATATTCCAACTCCAGGTGATGAAGTTGGTTTGCGGCGTTTGGGGGTTAATTTTACCTGCGATCCGAATTACTCAAGTAAGAGTCTATTTGAGACTTAAATTTTTAATAGAGAGAAATAGCATTTTCATAAAGTTTATTCTTAAAGATAATAAAGGCATTGGGGCCTTATTGGGTAAAAAAACGAATAAGGATTTTAGCTTTAGAGCAGAGACTGTGACAAAAAAAACTATTAACTTATATGGGAAAAATTCGGTATATGAGCGTCTAAAGGTCAATCCAAAAAGTATCCACAAAATTTTTTTAGATGAGAGTTTTAATCAACCCAATATTGAATCTCTTATTTTGAAGTATAAAATTCCTTATCAGCGGATTTCAAGCTCGGCGCTATCGAAGATCTGTACGGCAAAGGATTTACAAGGGATTGTAGCTTTGGTTGATGATTTTAGGTATGCCGATTTCGATTATTTGCTTTTAGATAAAAATGACAACAAGAAAACAATAATTTTTCTAGATAGAATAAATGACCCACATAATTTAGGAGTTATTATTCGTACAGCCGCATGTTTTGGTGGTTTTTCAATTGTCATCCCTAAGTTTAATTCTTGCCAGGTCAATCAGACCGTTATGCATGTAGCCTCTGGAGGAGAAAATTATATACCAGTTTCGATGGTAGTTAATCTAGCTAACGCAATCATTAAAGCAAAAAAAGCTGGATATTGGGTAGTTGGGGCCGTAGTGAAAAAGCAAGCCCAAGATATTAATAAAGTTTCTTTTAATTTTCCCTTAAGCTTAGTCTTGGGTTCAGAAGGTGAGGGTATTCGTTACGGGATAGAGAGGTATTTTGATTATACTGTGAAGATTCCTATGTATGGCACTGAACTTTCTTTTAATGTAGCGATGGCGTGTGCTATTTTTTGCTATGAAATAACAAAACAAAAAGTTAGTCAAATCAATGAATAAAAATCTTCTTAATTTTATTTCTGAAGCCGGGATGCTAAAAAGAGTTAGGCGTTCTGGGTGGTCAGTTTTAGGAGTGGCTAATCCAGAATCGGTGGCGGACCATAGTTTTAGATGTGCGATTATAGGGTATGTGTTGGCTCGGGAGGAGAATGCTGATGTCTATAAAGTAATATTAATGACACTCTTGGGCGATATAATGGAGGCCCGTTTAACTGATATGCATAAAATGGCACAAAGATATTTTGATATTGAGCGAGCAGAAGAAGATGCTTTTACCGAACAGATAGAATCTCTCCCCCTAGTTATAAAAAAAGAATTATGCGATATACGCAAAGAGTACAATTTACAAAAAACAAAGGAAAGCATTATTGCCAGAGATGCCGATATTTTAGAGTGTTTGATTCAGGCAAGAGAATACCAGCTGCAAGGTTATCTAGAAGCTGAAAAATTTACTAAGAAGGCGCCAAGATTTCTTAAGACCAAAAGCGCAAAGTTTCTTTGGAGAAAGGCCAAAGAGAACAATCTTAACAACTGGTGGCTTAAATTAAGTATTTTTAAGAGATAAGTAAATTTATTTAATGGATTAAAAATTTTTAAAAAGGGAAACCGAAGATGAAAAAGATAAGAATTAATTTGGAACAAAAAGATATTCCTCGCAAATGGTATAATTTGGTAGCCGATTTTCCCAAACCACCGGCTCCCCCACTTACTCCAGAAGGAAAGCCGGTTACTCCCGATATGTTAGCTTCGGTTTTCCCTATGAATCTTATCGAGCAAGAGGTAAGCACAAAACGTTGGATTGATATTCCGGATGAGATTCTTGAGATTTTATATCGTTGGAGGCCTACCCCTCTGAGAAGGGCTATTTATTTAGAGCAATATTTAAAGACACCCGCAAGGATTTATTATAAAGATGAAAGCACCAGCCCTCCTGGTAGTCACAAACCAAATACAGCAGTTGCTCAGGCATGGTATAATAAAAAATTTGGGATTAAAAGATTGACTACTGAAACCGGAGCAGGTCAATGGGGAAGCGCGTTGGCCTTTGCCTGTAGTCTTATAGGGCTGGAATGTAAAGTTTATATGGTTAGAATTAGTTTTGAACAAAAACCGTTACGCAAAATAATGATGAGAATTTGGGGAGCTGAATGTGTTGCCAGTCCAAGTAACCATACCGAATTTGGAAGGAAGGTTTTAAGAGAGACTCCGGATACGCCGGGCAGTTTAGGTATTGCAATAAGCGAGGCGATTGAAGATGCGGTAAGCGATAAAAGTGGCCAGACACGTTATTCTCTGGGGAGTGTATTGAATCACGTTCTTTTACACCAGACGATCATTGGACTTGAGGTGAAGAAACAGCTTGAGCTTTTGGGCGAAAAAAAAGTAGATGTAATTGTTGGTTGCGTTGGTGGGGGAAGTAATTTTGCTGGATTATCTTTTCCCTTTATTTGCGATAAGATTCATGGTGCACATATTGATATTATTGCGACTGAACCAACAGCATGTCCTACTTTAACACGCGGTCCGTTTCAGTATGATTTTGGTGATACAGCAAAACAGACGCCACTTCTTGCTATGTATACCTTAGGTCATCAATTTGTTCCACCACCTATTCATGCAGGCGGATTGAGATATCATGGAATGGCACCATTAGTTAGTCATGCTGCAAAGGAGGGGCTTATTAGTCCACGTTCTTATGACCAGCTAAAATGTTATGAGTCTGCTCTTATTTGGGCAAAGACAGAAGGCTCTATCTGCGCACCAGAAACAAGTCATGCGATTGCCTGTGTTATTGAAGAGGCTACAAAGGCAAAAGAAGAAGGTAAAGAAAAAGTTATTTTATTTAATTATAGTGGTCACGGACTAATGGACCTTGCCGGCTACGAAAAGTATATGAATGGTCAGTTAACCACCTATTCTCTATCTCAGGAGGAGTTAGAGAGATCGTTAGCCTCAATTAGAGATTTACCAAAGGGATGAGGAGTATGGCTGTTAGTCATTATTCAAAAAGAAAATTGTTTAGGATAGTTATTCCTGTTTATCCTGCTTTTAATATCTATTCTGAAATTGCCTTAAGAACTACAGCGTTAGGTCCAGTGTGTGTTGCAAGTGTTATCAGTCAGATGCCAGGGTGGGATGTAGAGGTTATCGATGAAAATAATTTACGTTGTTATGGTCCTCAACACAAAGAAGGTGGGGCTGATCATGAATATTTGCAAAGAGAAAGGCCGGCAGATATAGTTGGTTTATACGGCGGATTAACCAGCACAATCCCACGCCTTTATAAAATTGCACGTTTTTATAAAGAAAAGCAAGTAATAACTATTGCTGGTGGGCAGCATTTTGTCGATGAGAATTTATTAGAGGCTTTCCAGAATGGAATTGATTATGTTGTTTTGGGTGAGGGAGAATTGACCATTAATGAACTAATTGCGGCAATTGTTAATAAAACTGACGTTAGTAAAGTAAGAGGTATAGCTTATTTAAGAGATGGTAAAGTATATAAGACTGAGCCTCGAGAGCCGATAGTGGATTTTGATATATTACCTTTGCCAAATTTTTCTTTAGTGCGCTACGCCAGAATTAAACTTTATCCGGTGGGAAGAATACGCGGATGTGGTATGGATTGTGAGTTTTGTACTGTAAAAGGCAAGCCTCGCAACGCTTCGCCCAAAAGATTTTTAGAAAATTTTCGTTTTCTTGTGGAGACGCGCGATGCCAGACATTTTTTTGTTGTTGATGATTTATTCGGCCAGTATCGACAAGAGACAATCGATTTTTGTAATATGCTTGCAGATTATCAAGAGTCAATAGGAAGAAGGTTGGATATTACTGTTCAGATAAGATTAGATAAGGCCAATGACTCGGAATTGCTTTTAGCTATGCGCAGGGCCGGTATTAATAGCGTAGCTATTGGTTTTGAATCACCAATAGAAGAGGAATTGAAAGCAATGAATAAGAAGATAAGGCCTGAAAATATGATAGAACTCGCTAGAACCTATCATAAGTTTGGATTTTTAGTCCACGGGATGTTTATCTTTGGTTATCCTTTCAAAGAGGCAACTAATATTTCTTTATCTTTAGAAGAACGCATAAAACGCTTCAGAAATTTTATTAAAAGAGCCAAGATAGATACTATTCAAGTTTTATTGCCCGTTCCCTTACCAGGGACAGAGTTGAGGCAGCGATTAAAACAGCAGAATAGAATTTATCCTACCCAATTTATAGGTTGGGAATACTACGATGGAAATTTTCCTACTTTCGAACCGGATGCCCCTTTAACACCACTAGATTTGCAATTGTCAATAAGGAAAATTATGGGTAAGTTCTATCGCCTTAAATATATGTTATTGATCGGTATTCATCTGATTTCTTTCCCGCTAATTTTGATGTTCTTTTATAATATCAAAAAAGGATGGAGAAAGTGGTATCGAGAGTGGCGAAACGCGCTTGTCCGTTTTAGTGGTTGGATAATTATAAAGGGATGGACAATTAAGTTTAAAAAAGGCTCATTCGTAGAAAAATTAGAATCAGCACAGCAGCTTTTAGCAAAAAATGGTTCACACCAAAATATTAAATCAGCCAGATGAATCAGATTTCTTTAGTCCAGATGAGACCAAACCAAAAAGGTAGAGTAGTTGAGATTTTAGGCGGCTACAATTTACAAAAGAGGCTTTCTAGTATGGGGCTTTTAAAAGGGAAAGAAATTAAAAAGATTAGTCACATCGGATTAAAAGGTCCTGTTGTTGTAAAGGTAGGTAAGACAATTTTGGCTTTAGGTTATGGGATGGCAGCAAAGGTTTTAGTCGAAACTGAATGATAAAAAAAATTTTTTTAGTTGGTAATCCTAATGTTGGAAAGAGTGTAGTTTTTTCTCGTCTTACCGGCGTCCATGTAATATCCTCCAATTATCCCGGCACTACTGTAGAGTTTACAAAAGGTTATCTTGAATTAGAAGGTGAAAAAAAAGAAATATTGGATTTACCGGGAATCTACTCGCTGGACCCTACATCTCCGGCAGAGAAGGTAGCTTTATCTCTTTTAGAAGAACATCCAAAGGATGAGATTGTAGTTATTAATGTTGTCGATTCAACCAATTTAGAAAGAAATTTACTTTTAACTTTACAGCTTATTGAAAGAGGGTATCCTACAATTGTTTGTTTAAATATGTGCGATGATGCTGTTCATCGCGGTATTCATATAGATATTGATAAACTAGAACAGTGCTTAAGAACACCTGTAGTCTCAACCTGTGCAGTAACTGGATTAGGGATAAAGTTATTGATAAAGAGAATTAAGGATGCGATTCCACTTCCTCGACCAAAAATGTCCGAAGAAGAGCGTTGGCTAGAGGTTGGCAGGATAGTTAGAGAAGTGCAGCAATTAGAACATCGACACCATAGTTATCGTGAATTATTAGAGGATGCTTCAGTAAGGCCATTAAGCGGCTCGATTGTGGCTTTATTGATTATTTATTTATCCTTTTTAATCGTTCGCTTTATTGGAGAATCCATTATTACTTATATAACTGATCCTTTGTTTTATAATTATTATAAACCATTGCTTGAAAAATTAGCCTCTTTTTTACCAGAGCGGGGTTTTTGGTTTCACTTGTTAATAGGAAATTTAATTTCTGGTAATATTGATTTTAGGCAGTCGCTGGGCCTATTAACAACTGCACCGTATATTGAATTTGGGATGGTTTTGCCTTACCTATTTTCATTTTATCTTATTTTGAATATTCTAGAGGATGTAGGATATCTGCCTCGTCTTGCGATATTATTGGATAACTTTTTACATATATTAGGACTACATGGTTATGCAATTATTCCTGTGCTTTTAGGTTTTGGTTGCAATGTTCCAGGGATTATAGCGACAAGAATATTGGAATCAAAACGAGAAAGATTTATTGCCTCTACTATAATCTCCATCGGCGTGCCCTGTGTTCCTCTACAGGCAATGATTTTTGGAATGTTAGGTAGATTTGGTGGATTTTATGTCAGTGGTGTTTATTTGGTATTATTTTCTATTGTACTTATTTTAGGTCTAATACTTAATAAATTTTTAGCTGGTTATAGCCCAGAATTCCTTGTAGAAATACCTCCTTATCGATTTCCTTCGCTGGGTATTCTGATAAAAAAATTATATTTTCGTATTAAGGGGTTTTTGATTGAAGCTCTACCAGTGGTTATGCTTGGAGTTCTTGTTGTAAACATACTCTTATTTTTAAAATTGTTTGATTTTGTAACAGGGATTTTTGCACCTATTATTACAGGAATTTACGGCTTGCCAAAAGAGTCAATAATAGCTTTGATTATAGGGGTTTTTAGAAAAGATGTTGCTGTAGGAATGTTGGCACCGCTAGAATTAACAGCCAAACAGCTATTTATTTCAACTACTCTGCTGGCAATCTCTTTTCCTTGTATTGCTACTTTTGTAGTTCTATGGAAAGAATTAGGTTTTAAAGACCTAATTAAGGCTACTACGATAATGTTCGCTATCAGTATTATTATTGGAAGTCTACTTAATTTTTTTATATTTGGTTAACCAAAAAGATAACTTATAGTAGTTAAATAGGAGGTGTCATATGTTTAGAGCAAATGAGTTTTTGGTAGAATTGGCCTTGATTGTTTCAATAGGTATTCTATTAGCTATTGGTTTTTTTATTTTGGTAGTATCGCGAAAAGAAAATAGTGTTATAGTTAAGAGATTTGGTTATTCCATAGCAGTGTTGTTCTGGATTATGACAATACTTTTAATATTTAGAGGCTTTTATTTGAGAATGACACTTAAAACACATTCTCCTATTTTCTTCAAACAGATGAGGAGTATTAATCCAATGATGAAAAAATTCCCTAAGATGCCAGAGCAATCTTTTGAGACGCAGGAAAATAAATCGCAGGGTAATATTCAGACAGAACTTTATTAGCTTATCTATTTCTTTCCCTTTTTATTGGATTATTTTGATTTTTTTGTTACAACCTAAGTAGGAAGCAATAACTGTAATAATGTATTCTAGCAATAACATCAAAGGTTTTTACTTAATTTTTATTAAAAATGAAGACAACTAAAAAAGCTTTAAGTTTTATTTTTTTACTTGGTTTGGTCAGTCTTTTTGGAGATATTACCTATGAGGGCGCTCGTAGCATAAATGGACCATATCTAAAATTGTTGGCGGTGAATGCAACGGTTTTAGGATTAATCTCAGGCGCTGGTGAATTTTTAGGGTATGCATTACGTTTGCTCTCTGGATATTTTTCAGATAAGACTAAATCTTATTGGCTATTTACATTTTTAGGTTACGGTCTATTGCTTAGTGTGCCATTGCTTTCTTTAGCAGGAACCTGGCAAGTCGCAGCGTTATTTATCTTGATAGAAAGAATTGGTAAAGCTATTCGTAGTCCGGCTAGAGATACGATACTTTCGCAGGCAAGCTGGGGAATTGGAACAGGTTTTGGATTTGGCCTTCATGAAGCGATGGATCAAATTGGGGCGATTACAGGACCTCTTATTTTTACAATATTTTTTATGAAATTAGGCAAACCACAAATGGCTATTAGTGATTATCAAAGAGGTTATGCCTTTTTAGGTATCCCTTTTTTATTGGCAATGTTGTGTTTGGTTATTAGCTATTTTAAGCTACCTCGTCCAGATACCTTAGAGAAGCAGAAGAATATAGTGTTCGATAAATTATCTAAAATATTTTGGCTGTATACTTTGTTTACATTTATTTCCACAATGGGAGTCTGTAACTTTATTTTGATTGCCTTCCATTTTAAATCCAAAAATATTTTATCTGATGTTCAGATACCATTTTTTTATGCTATTGCAATGGGGATTGATGCAATATTCGCCTTGGCAATAGGTAAATATTATGATGTATTGAAAAAAATTAAGAATATTCAAAGCGCAGGTTTGAATTTATTAGTAGTGGTGCCTTTATTTTCTCTGTTGGTGCCATTTTTTGTTTTTTCAAAACATTTTATTTTGATACTCATTGGTATTATCTGTTGGGGTAGCATAGTTGGTATTCAAGAAACTATTATGAGGTCGGCAATTGCTGATATCACTTCGCTTTCAAAAAGAGGGCTCGCTTACGGTATTTTTAATACGGTATATGGATTGGCTGTTTTCGTCGGGAGTTCGTTATTGGGTTTTATTTACGATCACTCATTATCGGCATTGATTGTTACTGTAGTTGTTATTGAAGCGATTGCTTTTCTATGTTTCTTTTTAGTAAAGAAGGAGATTAGCTCTGAGGGTTAAATGGGTGAAAATATTTTATCGGTTAATGGTTTGACAAAGTTTTATGGAAAAAAAGTTGCCGTTGATAATGTTTCTTTTGAAGTGTGGCGAGGAGAGATTGTTGGCCTGGTTGGTCCTAATGGTGCAGGCAAAACTACAACAATCAATATGATTTTAGGGATATTGACGCCTTCGAGTGGAACTATTTTTGTGGCTGGTATGAATATTGCCGATAAACGTTCAACAGTTCTAAATCTTATGAATTTCTCTGCTGTTTATGCACCATTGCCAGGGAATTTGACTGTTTTTGAGAATCTTTATATTTTTTCATTGTTATACGGAGTAAAGAATATAAAAAGTCGAATTAATCAGGAGTTAGAAAGATTTAAACTCACTGATTTTCGTAATACAAAGTGCGGCGTTCTCTCTTCGGGAGAGCAGACGCGGGTTAGTTTAGCTAAGGCTTTGCTTAATGAGCCGCAGTTACTTTTATTAGATGAACCTACAGCCTCGCTGGATCCTTCAGTTGCTGAAGATATTCGTATGTGCATAAGAGAATATGCTTGTCAAAAGAAATGTGGGGTACTATGGACATCACATAATATGTTGGAGGTAGAGAAGGTGTGTGACCGTGTCCTTTTGCTTTCTTCCGGAAGAATATTTCTAGAAGGCAATCCTACAATGTTACCTAGAAAGTATGGAAAGGTTAATTTAGAGGAACTTTTTATTTCAGTTGCCAGACAACCACTTTCATTTTAAGGATAAAATATGGATTTCAGACGGATAACCGCAATAGTATTAAGGCAGTTTTATTTGATTCGTTCTAGTTTTTCTCGCGTTTTACCATTATTTATTTGGGTAGCGGTAGATATTATTCTCTGGGGTTTTTTGACAAGATATCTTAATAGTGTAAATGTTACTAAGTTTAATTTTGTACCGACTTTGTTGGGGGCTGTTTTATTATGGGATTTTTTTATTCGAATTATGCAAGGAGTGACAATGTCGTTTTTTGAAGACGTTTGGGCACGCAACTTCCTAAATATTTTTTCTACGCCGATATTAGTTGGTGAGTATCTTATGGGATTGGTGATATCTAGCATAGCGACGAGTTCTATTGGGATTGCAGTAATGTTTTTTTTGGCAATATTTGTGTTTGGTTTTTCCTTTTTTAGCTATGGTATTGCAATTGTGCCATTTCTTTTAGTGCTTTTTATTTTTGGGATCGCTTTAGGCATTGCAGCGAGTGCTTTGGTTTTACGATTGGGTCCAGCAGCAGAATGGTTTATCTGGCCTATACCCGCTATTATCTCACCCTTTGTTGGAGTTTTATATCCCATAACTATTCTACCGTCTTGGATGCAGAAAATCTCATTTTTATTACCTGCCTCGTATATTTTTACTTCTTTGCGGGCAATTATCTTTGAGGGAAATTTCTTATATTTTAATTTATTGATTGCTGGTTTATTGGCAATTTTATATTTAACATTAGCTTGTTTATTTTTCGTTGCTACTTATAGACATGCGGTAGAGACAGGATTAATTGCTCGTTATAGCGCTGAGACTATAAGCTGAAACTAAAAGATATAACCTTAAAACCAAAAATCAATTATGAAATTATTTTATGCCTTACCTTATTAGAAAATTCAAAGCCAGTGATAGAGAGGCGGTCAGATGTTTAAGTTGTCAGACAGCATTTTTGGAACTGCCTCCACATTTAGTTTTTGACGACGATGAAGTTTTGGCTGATTTCTTAACTTTATATTTTACAGATTATGAGCCAGATTCTTGCTTTGTGGCTGTAGCTAACTCTTCAGTTATTGGATATCTTATTGGTTCAAGAGATGTAGGATTGATGAATCGAATAATAAAGAAGAAAATTATTCCTTTATTGTTTAAGAAAGTTTTATTGAGAAAAACGTTTTTTAACAGGATTAACCTACGTTTTTTGTTTTTTTGTCTACTAAGTTTTTTACGTGGTGAATTTTTTATTCCCAATTTTTCAAAAGAATTTCCCGCCACACTACATATTAATATTGACAAACGCTATAGGAATCAAGGGATTGGTAGAGAATTAATAGATAACTACCTTGATTATTTAAAACATTATCAAATAAAAGGTGTGCATTTTAGTTCTTTTTCCGAACAGGCTAAAATATTTTTTCTAAAACTTGGATTCGAGGTTCTAATTACAAAAAGGCGTTCTTATCTAGAGCCTTTTGTAAAAAGAGAGGTTAAATTGTATGTTTTCGGCAAAAAGATATAAAACGCCAAAATTATTTTTCAAAAGCTTTACCCTTTATATTATTATTTTGAATTTTTTGATTTTGGGGCAACCTATGCCTCTGGAAGCAGAAGAGGCTTCAAATCATTCTTTTCCCAATATAGAATTTCAAGAGGATGACCGCATACTTATTTTAGCGCCCCATCCTGATGATGAGGTGTTAGGTTGTGGAGGAGTTATTCAGAGGGCAGTTCAGTTGAAGTTACCCATTAAAATAGTATTTCTTACCTACGGAGATAATAATCAATGGTCTTTTTTGGTTTATCGTAAACATCCGGTATTGAAGTCAAAAGCAATCCTAAAGATGGGGGAGGTTCGAAGAAAGGAAGCCATTGAGGCTGCAAAAGTATTGGGGCTTTCTCCCGATCAACTTATTTTTTTAGGTTATCCAGATTTTAGGACTCTTACTATTTGGTATGCTCACTGGCAAGATCAGCCACCAGCTAAAGGCATGTTTTCTAGGGTTACAGCTGTTCCATATTCAGATGCTTTCCGTCCCGGCTCACCTTATAAAGGCGAAGAGATATTGAAAGATTTAAAAGATATATTCAATGATTTTAAACCAACTAAGATTTTTTTATCTCATCCCGCAGACCACAATCCTGACCATAGGGCTCTTTATTTATTTAGTCGTATTGCTTTATGGGAATTAGAGGGTCAAATAAATCCAACTTTATATCCTTATTTGATACATTTTAAAAATTGGCCTCAACCAAAAGGTGATAAACCGAATGAACAGATTACGCCCCCTTCTTTATTCGAGAAAGAAATTTTGTGGAAGACGATAGATTTAACGCCTAATGAGGTAGAGATTAATAAAAAAGCAATAAAGCAGCATCGTTCTCAATATATCTCGAGTACAAAATATTTGCTTTCTTTTATTCGTCGCAACGAATTGTTTGGAGATTTCGCTGTAATAAATCTTAAGGAAAAAGATTATTCAAAAAAGCTTGCTCAATATAACAGCGACTACTTTGTTGATTTTCCTGAGGGATTAAGAGAGGAAGAAAAAGTAGAATTTGTCGGTATAGAACAGGAGTTTTTGACTCTTGAGAATGAGGCGCTTATTTTTACTGTCCGTTTAT
>Ga0272448_1002971_pt1 | contig 20645 bp, 22 predicted proteins | sample YNPCB0191_FD_202220 | JGI IMG/M metagenome (GOLD analysis project Ga0272448, IMG submission 202220) | Hot spring sediment microbial communities from Yellowstone National Park, WY, United States - YNP-CB-019-1 | ecosystem: Environmental > Aquatic > Thermal springs > Hot (42-90C) > Sediment... | reverse complement strand
AGGAAAATCGCGATCGCACTGAACGTCAGAAAGCCCAGTTGAAAGACAATTTGCTCCGCCGCCGCGGGTCCGCCGATATTCAGCACGCGCCCGATCGCATCGCGACTGAATGCCCAGCCGCCGCGCCATGCCAGCTTCAGCACCGAGCCGCGTTTGAACAAGACATAGAGGATCAGCACCGCGCCCACGCCGCGCGCGATCGTCGTGGCGACCGCCGAGCCGACCGGACCCAGGTTCGGAAATCCGAAATTGCCGAAAATCAAGAGATAGTCGAGGACGATATTGATGACGTTGATGAACCCGGTGATCACCATCGGCGTGCGCGTGTCGCCGGAGCCGCGCAGCGTTCCGCCGCCGATCAGCATGACCGCGATCACAATCGAGAAAGCCGAAACGATGCGCAGGAACGCGCCGCCGATCTCGGTGACGTTTTCCGTCGCCCCCATCACGCGGATGATCGCATTGGAATAGAAGATCCCGATTGCCGCGATGCCGATCGAGATGAGCGCGCCGAGGATGAGCGATTGCTTGGCGATGCGTTCGGCGTCCAATTTGTCGTCCGCGCCGATGGCGCGCGCCACGAGCGCGGTGTTGCCGACGGCGAGTCCCATGAAGAGGACTTGGAGCAAGACCATCAGCTGATTGCCCAAGCCAACGCCGGCAATTGCATCGGGACCGAGCTGCCCCACGAAAACGAGATCGACAAAGCCCAGCATCGTCTGCAACAGATTTTCGACGAGCGAGGGCCACGCGAGTTCGAACAGTTGTCGATTGAGACTGACGGGCGCGTTGGCGTCACGCGGCGCGCGCAGACCGTTCAGCCGCGCGACGATGGTTTTGACGGTCATCGATTCTCCACCGGAAAGGGAATTCGATTATATGCCACAGATTGGAAAATCACAAATCGACCTGCGGCATTGCATTCCAGATCAAGTTGAGTATGATTCCGTTGAAACGCTGAGGAGGATAAAATGGCAAAGCGCGTGATGGGGGTCGGAGCACACCCCGACGATCTGGAATGGTACGCCGGCGCGACGATCGCGAAACTGGCGCGCGCCGGCGCAGAGATCACGTTTGTGATTTGCACCGACGGGGAGAAAGGAAGTTATGATCCGGGCGCGGACGCGCGGCAGATTGCCGAGCAGCGGAAGGCAGAACAGCGCGACGCGGCAGACGCGCTGGGTGTCCGCGAGGTGATTTTCCTTGGACGTGCGGACGGCGAGTTGGTCGCGACGGGGGGATTGCGCCAGCAGTTGACCGCGCTCTATCGCCGACACCGCCCTGAACTCTTGCTGACGTTCGATCCGTGGAAGCGTTACGAATTGCACCCTGACCATCTCGCCGCGGGGCGCGCCGCGTTGGACGCGCGTCTCGCGGCGAAGATGCCGCTGTACGATCCCGAGCTACGTGACGAGGGGTTGAGCGCGTGGGCGATTGGCGAACTGTGGCTCTTCAACGCCGACGAGCCGAATCATTTCGTCGATGTGAGCGACGCGCTGGAATGGCAACACCGCGCGTTGGCGCGGCATCGCAGCCAGACGACCGTATGGGATGACGCGGCGCGCGGTTTTATCGACCAGAGGGCGCGAGAGCATGGCAAACGCATTAGCGTTCAAGCCGCGGAAGCATTCCGAAGAATTGTGATCGAAGGCGCGCTGATCGTCGCGGCGGGGACGGGGTTGTAGAGATCGCAGTGAAACGTCTCTATGGATGCACGAAATCGACCGTTGCCGTATTGCAGCCCGGACCGTCCTGGGTGTGGATAAAGTAGCCTTTGGACAAAGGATTACCGCTGGCATCGATGACGAACACCCACCAATTGCCGTTCACCCGTTGACCCTCAGCGGGACTCAAGCGGTACTGTCCCTGACATTCGGGGCATTGATGTTTATAGTCCGCCGGGTCGGTCCCCGTGATGAAATCGTTGAGACCCGGAAACGGCGGTCCCTGATCGGAATCGGACAAGCGCACGATGACGCCGTTCTTCTTCAGACCATTTTCGTAGACCGTTCCTTCGATGCGCGTGTTAGGTGCGTCGACGCACCCCTTGAACACGCGCCGATAATACCAGCCTGCATCGGGATTCGGCGTTGGTGGAGGCGGCGGAGGCGTAGGGGACTTGGCGGGTGTCGGAATGCGCGTGGGCACGGGGCGGACCGTGGGTGCGCGCGTCGGCGTGACGGGCACGGGCGTCGGCGGTGGTGGCTCAGTGGGCGGCAAAGTCGGGGGAGCTGGCGTGAACGTTGGGCGCAAGGGTGTGCGCGTCGCTGTACGCGTGGGAGTTGCGCCGGCTTCCGCGACGACTTGCGCTGTGCGACAGGCAAGCGCGGCGAGCAGGAAAAAACCGAGTGCGATTAGCGCGACGGACGCCGGGAATCGTTTCACAGTCATGCTCGACAGATGGAGGAGGAGTGGGAAGGGACTGGTTCATCCTTCCGCTTTCATCCTTCATCCTTTTCTCAATGGTATCGTTTCACTTCAAATCGGTACAACTGCACTGGCTCGTTCGGATCGGTGATGTTTGCCTTGTAGACGCGCGTATAATGCAGCTGCTTTTCGGCGGTGTCGATGGTTTCGAGATCAGGAAGCAACAAACCGCGCTGCCAAGGATTGCGTTTGGATTGGACGATCAACCCGTGGCGCTTGGGGTCTTGATCGCGAATCGAATCGATGGGTTCCGGCTCGGTGAGCACATCGACCGAGATGTCCAGCCCGTCCAGCTCGTCCAGGGTCAGTGGCGGAAAGCGCGGATCGCGCGTTGCCGCGCTAATCGCATTGTCGATGATCTCTTCCGCGAGATTCTCTCGCACCGGCTGGATCGTGCCGATGCAGCCGCGCAGTTCGCCGTCGGGCAGGTGCAGCGACACAAAGGTGCCGGCTTTCGCCTGCAGTTCGGGCGGTAATTCGCGCGGCGGTGCGATGCGCTTGTGCTCGCGGATGTACGCTTCAATCGCTGCGCGCGCCAACTCGACAAAGGGATGATGTTTGGGAGCACTCATCGTTGAGCCTCCAGTCTTCCTCCCATCTGGGATCGTGTATCAAAAGTTCTTAGTAAAGAATGCCCACCCAGCCCAACAGGTATCGGGAGCCGTGTCCGGCTTGCCGTTGATGTTGATGGGCCCTGCCATATCCGAAATTCTGTGCCCTGAAGCATCGGTGATCCAGATGTAGAACGTGCCTATTTTTGCTCCGGTTCCATCAGCTGTGAGAGTGAACGCAAAGTTGCCATCACCATCCGTTTCACCGGAGCCATAAATATCCCCGCTGGCGCCTCCGAAAGCAACTTTGATGCCGGGCACAGCACTGTTGGGATCATTCTTATCTGCGTAAACATGTCCCTTCAACCAAGACCCGCCTGAATGCTCGCATCTGTAGCTTGCGACGCTGTACTGATACGTAGGCTTGGTCGGTTGAGGTACTGGAGTGGGCAGGGGTATCGGCGTTGAGGGTCGCACCGTAGGTCGAAGGGTAGGACGCGCAGTGGGTCTTGGTGTTGAAGTCGGCGGAGGGGTTGCCGTCGGCTCCGGCGTGTCAGTGGGAGGCGGCAGCGGCGTAAAGGTCGGGCGCAGAGTCCTAGTGGGCACGGGTGTAGCTTGGGCGATAAACACATCGGCGGTGCGACAGGCAAGCGCTCCGGCAAAGAGCAATGCCCCGAGCGCGAGCCGGGCTCCCCAATGTTTCAGTTGCATTCGATCAGGTTCTCCTTGTAGATTTGCTTGTGGAAACAAGCAGCGTCAAGTTCCCGGGAATTATACCATAAAGCAAGAGGAACAAAAGTACGGAGCAGAACGCCATCGGCTGAAAGCTGACGCCTGAGCGCGAAACCCGCCGCACGGGTCTTCTGGCTAAGAGCCGTCAACTCATTCGATGGTGCTGCTGTTCACTCCCGTTTGTATTTCCCGCGCCCGCGCGAGGGTCGCTCCTCGGCTTCGGATTTCATCTGCGCTCGCCGGTGGGTCATGCGATAACTCGGCGCGAGGATTTCGGTCACCGATCCACGCGCGAGATCGAAGATGCGCGTCTGAATGCGTGGCTCGATCTGTGCCTCGCGGTGAATCGTAATGATGGTCGGCAGTTTCGTCACGTAGCGATAATCGATGATCTGGAAGATTTTCTCGCGCGCCCACGGTGTCGCGCTCTCCGTGCCGAGATCGTCGAGCACGAGGTACGGCGCGCTGCGCGTCTCCTCGAACCGCTGGTCGTACGAGACCGCGCTGCCGGGCGCGAACGTCGCGCGCAGGTGGTCGAGCAAATCCGGCACGACGACGAATGCAACGCTGTTGCCGCGCTGTGCGATCGCGTTCGCAATCGCCGCCGCGAGGTGCGTCTTGCCGCAGCCATATTCGCCGGTGAAAACGATAAAGCCCTGCGGATGTTCCGCGTAATCCTTGGCGATGTGAACGACGCGGCGGAGGTTGGAGCGTTCGTCGCCTTTCAATTCATCCTCGCGCAAATCGAACGTGTCGAATGTCATCTCGCCGTAGAGCGCGAGGTTCGAGACGCCCAGATCGCGGCTGTCCGTGCCACCCTGCCGGAAATCGGGTGCGAGAATCGTGACGATGGTGCACTGCGTCGCGTCCGCCAGACGTGAGCGAATACGCGGCTCGAGCTCTTCCAATTCGCGGTTCATCGTGATCACGGTCGGAAGCTGCGCGTTGTATCGATAATTCAACAATTGGAACAGTTTTTCCGTTGCCCAAGCGGTGGCGCTCTGCGCGCCGAGATCGTCCAGAATCAGAAACGGCGCGGAGCGCACGGTCTCGAAACGCTCGTCGTAGGTGACCCGGCTCGTCGGCGCGAAGGTCGCGCGCAAATGGTCGAGCAAGTCCGGGACGACGACGAACAGCACGCTTTCGCCGCGCGCCAATCGTTCGTTCGCAATCGCTGCGGCGAGGTGGGATTTGCCGCAGCCGTAGCCGCCCTTGAGCAGGAGCCAGCCGCGCGCATCCTGCGCGAATTGGCGCGCGGTCTCGTACGCCTGACGCAAATTCTTGCGCCGGTCCGGATTCAAGCCGATGCCGTCCGGGCGAAACGAATCGAACGTCATTTGGCTGAGATGCGTAATGCCGCTGCTGTTCAGCAGATCGGCGATCTGGGCTTGGCGCGTCTCACGCACTTTGCATTCACACGGAATGGCGCGACCAAAATCCGGATGATCGACCGGCACATCGCGACGCAGAAAACCGGCACCGCCGCAAATCGGGCAGACCCCCGTCGCGGTCATGGTTTTAGCGTTTGATGAATTTGCTGTGTTCATCGCCATACCACGTTTTGCCTTTTCGCCCTCCGCGCCCTTCCGTCTTCATCCGCTTGAGGATTCCGCTGACATAAGCCCAACTGCGCTTGTTCTGTTGGACGGCGATTCGGAACGCGTCCGCGATCCATTCCGCCGGATAGTCCTGCTCGGCGTCCTTGAGCTCTTCCGAGATCATCGGCGTCAACAAACCAATGTTCTGTTCGTACAGCGCAAAAATATTCGGTCGATCAAGTACCGTCGCCGGCTCGCGCGCGGCACCGCGGGGTAGCGCCACTGAGGCGCGTTCGCTCTTTTCGTACGCGCGGCGTCCGGCATCGTTGTTCAGAAAATACAGTTCGTCGCCAGCGAGCGCGCGGCGCAGCAGCGTCCCGCGCTCGGTCGCGGCGGCGAGTGCGCGTGTGAGCGCCTCGTCCGGCTTGGCGCTGCTCGCGGCGAGCGACCGCATCAGCGTCCGGTCGGCGCGCAGTTCCGCGAGCGTCACGTGCGTCATCGCGTCTCCCTGGCGATGTGCGAGCAGCCAGAAAATGTGCAGCGTGACCTTGAGCTCGGCGAGGTCGTCAATCGCCGGGCAGAGTTCGCTGAAAAACAAATTCGGCAGCGGGGTGACTTGGGTTTTGCCGGCAGGAAAGCCGGAGAAGAGTTTCATTTCTCGTTCTTTACAGCGGCTCGCCCGGCGGCGCGACAAGCAGGTTATCGAATTTGGCTTGCTCTTCGATAAAGCGCAATTGCAAGTCGCGCGTCGGTCCATGCCGATGCTTCGCCACGATGATCTCGGCGATGTTTTCTGGATACTCCTTGTGTGGGTGCGCGGCTTGCCACTTTTCCAGCGTCGGGTAGTACGTCTTTTCGCGAAAGATGAAGATGACCACGTCCGCGTCCTGCTCGATGCTGCCCGACTCGCGCAGGTCCGCCAGTTGCGGGCGATGATCCTGCCGCGACTCGACCGCCCGGGAGAGCTGCGAGAGCGCGACGACCGGCACGTTCAGCTCACGCGCCAATTCTTTCAACTGCCGCGAGATGATCGAAATTTCTTGGACGCGGTTTTCGATGCGCCCGCGCACCGTCATCAACTGCAAATAGTCGATGATGACCATGTCGATGCCGTACTCGGATTGGAGGCGGCGCGCTTTGGCGCGGATCTCGATCGGCGTGAGCGCCGCGCTGTCATCGATAAAGATGGACGCCTCGGACAGGATGCCGGTCGCTTTTGCGAGTTTGGGCCACTCGTCATCGCTGATCTTTCCGATGCGCAGGTTTTGCGAATCGATCACCGCCATACTGGAGACGAGCCGCTGCACCAACTGCTCCGCCGACATTTCGAGACTGAACAGCGCGACATGTTTCTTGCGCACAATCGATGCGTGCTGCATCAACGACAAGGCGAAGGAAGTCTTGCCGGAGCCAGGACGCCCGGCAATGATGATCAAATCCGACGGCTGAAAGCCGCCGAGCAGGCGATCCAGGTCAATGAAACCGGTCGGCACGCCGAGGATTTCGCCCTGATGCTTCTGGACGTAATCGAGGTGGTCGTGGAAGCGGTCAACCGCGACGCGGATGGGAATCATGTCGCGGCTCATCCGCCGCTCGGCGACCGCGAAGATCGCCTGCTCGGCGCGGTCGATCACTTCATCGATGTCGTCCGAGCCATCGTACGCCAAGCCGGCGATGTCCGTCGACGCGCGGATCAGACGGCGCAGCGTGGACATGCGCTCGACGATTTGCGCGTACTGCTCGACGTGCACCGCGGTCGGCACGGCGTTGATGAGCGCGGTGATGTACGCCGCGCCGCCCACTTCGTTCAGCTTGCCGCGCCGCTCCAGCTCTGACACGACCGTGAGAAAATCGACCGGTTCGCGGCGCTCGTGCAGCGCCATGATCGCCTCGTAGATCCAGGTGTGCTTTTCCAAATAGAAATCTTCCGCGCGGACGATGGGCGCGGCTTTGATGATCGCATCGGGATCGATGAGGAGCGCGCCCAGCACCGCCTCTTCGGCTTCGAGGTTGTTCGGCATCGATTTGAGCGCGTCAGTGGTTCGGATGTCCATCGGCAGAGAATTCCGGCAACGGGCGGAGCTGTGGATTTGAGAAAACGATTCCCGACAGTTCAGTGCCGGGAATCACATTCGAAGCTTGAGGTCATTCTTCCTTGGGCGATTCGTCGCCCTTGTCGAGTCCGTCGAGATCCAGGTCTTCGATCAGGTCGCGGAAGGCATCTAGCTTCTCGTCCTCCTCCGGCGTCGTACTTTCGGCGCTCTGACTCGGGCGGATCGACGCCCGGTCCATAACGTCTTCCGCGACGTAGATGGGAATCTGGAGGCGCACCGCGAGTGCGATCGCGTCGCTGGGACGCGAGTCCAATTCGATGCGCCGGTTGTTCAACTGCATGACGATCTGCGCGTAGAACGTGTCTTCGCGCAGATCGGTGACGGCGATGTGCGACAGCGTGCCGCCGGCTTCCCGGATGACCGTCTTGAGCAAATCGTGCGTCAACGGGCGTGCGACCTGGTTGCCTTGCAGCGCGATGCTGATGGCGTCCGCTTCGAACGGGCCGATCCAGATCGGCAGAAAGCGGTCTTCATCGTCCTTGAGCACCACAATGCGATGCGGTGAGACCAGACTCACTCGAATGCTATCGATTGAAACCGGAATCAAATCCGAATCCATGGGACTTCCTCTCTTCGGCGGCGCAGAACCGGCGCCGCGTCACTTGCACGCATATTATACCACATCCCGCAAGGCGCGACAACCAACGAAGTGACAAGCGACGTGCGATGTACATCACCATCACCAGCCTGCCCCTTGCCACACCCCCGCGCTGTGATTGGACACCAGTCCTGTGAGGTGGGCTGCCAGCCCGCAAAAAGGCGAACCCGGCTGCTCGCCCAACAGAGGTGTACAATCACCCGCCCCGTGCCTTTGTCTGATTTTGAAGATGATGTTATAATAAGCCGCCATCAAAACTGAGGAGACTTCAATGCCGGATCTCGGCGGATTAACCGCGATACTTCAACTCATCGCCGCTTTCTTCGGAGCGTACCTGATCGCGGTGTGGATCAGTTTGGTCATCTGGACCTTCCGCGATGTGCGCGAGCGTTCGCGCGATATTTTCGTCCAATTGTTGTCGGTGCTGCTCGTTGTGATCTTCAACATTCCCGGTTTGCTATTGTATTTTCTCCTGCGCCCCGGCGAGAAACTCGCGGAGGCATACGAACGTGAACTGTCGGAGGAAGCCCTGCTGCAAGACATCGAAGAAAAGCAAGCCTGCCCGGCGTGCCAGCAAAAAGTGCAGCCCGATTTCCTCTACTGCCCCAACTGCCACACGCGGCTCAAGCGCCGCTGCGACAACTGCCATCGCATTTCCAACCTGCGCTGGAACATCTGCCCCTACTGCGGCGCGCCCGCCACTGATGCCGCCATTTCGCCCAGCACGTGATAGCATGCGCGCCCCTATCCTGGGGGTGGAGGTTGGAGGCGGTGCCAGGGAAGTGCGGGGGGCGACTAGGATTCTAACCCCTCATTTGCCCGCATCTCAGGGTAGGACTGCGCGAAGCGTGCAACTTTTCCATGTTGCACTCTAGTCGTGCATCTCGATGGGATGTAGGTACTACTCGACCACGCGCACCTGAATCATATTCGTTCTGCCGGCAATGGCGGACGGGACGCCGGCGGTGATCACCGCCAAATCGCCGGCACGGGCAATGCCCTGCTCCACCGCCGCCGCCAGACTCGCGGCAATCATCGCATCGGTCGAGGTGGTCTCGTCGATCAAAGCGGACTGAATGCCCCACACCAATGCTAGGCGACGCTGCGTTTTTTCGGAAAAAGTCACCGCGAAGATCGGCGTCGCCGGTCGATGCCGCGCGATCATCCGCGCGGTAAAGCCACTGCGCGTCGCCGTAATGATCACGCGCGCGTTCAACCGGCGCGCGATGTCACACGTCGCATTGCCGATCGCGTCCGTGATGTTGGCACCGCTCGCTCCAATTTCGTGCGCATGGTGCTTGAACTGCACACTCTCCCCCGCGGCGTCCGCGATGCGCTCCATCGTCTGAACGGCTTCGACCGGATAGGCGCCGACCGCGGTTTCGCCGGAGAGCATCACCGCGTCTGTGCCGTCGAGGATGGCGTTCGCCACGTCGCTCGCCTCCGCGCGCGTGGGGTGCGGATGGCTGATCATCGATTCGAGCATTTGCGTCGCGGTGATGACCGGCTTGCCGATGGCATTCGCCTTCCGAATGATCATCTTTTGAAACAGGGGCACCTGCTCCGGCGGCGCTTCCACTCCCAGGTCGCCGCGCGCGACCATCACACCGTCACTCACGTCCAGGATCGCGTCGATCGCGTCGATCGCTTCGACCTTTTCGATTTTCGCGATGACCGGAATCAGCGCGCCGCGCGCGGACAACAATTGTTTCAGTTCTCGCACGTCGTCCGGACGCCGAACGAATGACAGCGCGATATAGTCGACCTCCTGCTCCGCGGCGAAAACGAGATCAGCACGATCCTTAGCGGTCAGCGCGGAAAGCTGGAGTGGCACGCCGGGCAGATTGACGCCTTTGTGCGGCTTGAGCGCGCCGCCAGTCACGACGCGGGTAACCACGTCCGTCTCGTTCGACGAGAGCACCTGTAGTTCGATCAACCCATCGTCCAGCAAAAGGCGCTCGCCGCCCTTCAGAGACCGGGGCAGATCAGGAAAGTCGATGCTGACCTGGTCCGCAGTGCCGTCGACCGGGCGCGTGGTCAGCGTGAAGGTCGCGCCCGCCGCGAGCGAAATCGAACCGCCGCGAATATCGCCGACGCGAATCTTGGGTCCCTGCAAGTCTGCCAGCAGCGCGACCAAGGCGTGCTCTTCTTTTGCGATGCGGCGCACGCGTGCAATCCGCGCCATGTGCGCGGGATGGTCCCCGTGCGAAAAATTCAAGCGCGCCACATCCATCCCCGCGCGAATCATCCCGCGAACCACGTCGTCGCGGTCGGAGGCTGGACCCAGGGTGCAGACAATGCGCGCGCGTTGTTTCATCGCTCACTCCGGCTTGACCCAGACGAACCGAGCCACATCACGGCTCATCGATGTGGTCCGCGCGCCAATCTTCAGCGTCAAGGGACCTTCGAGCGGCGCGATCTCAGTCACCACGACATGGGCGCCTGGCGTGACACCGCGCTGTCCCAGGTACTCCAGCAGCTGGGCGACATTCTCCGCGTATTCCGACACGCGCGTCACCACCACGCGGTCACCTTCGTTCGCCGCGCTGAGTTGAAATGCTTTGCCGTCCGCTGGCGTCATCCCGCGCGTGTTGCCTGGGATCGGATTGCCATGCGGACAGGTCGTCGGATAGCCCAGGCTCTTGTTCAGCAATTCCGCCACCTCATCCGACATCGCGTGTTCCAATCGATGCGCCTCCGCGTCCGATCTCGCCCAATCCATGCCGAGGACATCCGTCAACCAGCGTTCGACGATCCGATGCCGATGCTGCAAGCGTTCGGCAATCGCTCGACCTTTGGCGGTCATCTGAATTTCCTTGCGCCCATCGATTTTGATCAACCCCTCGCGCACCATGCGCTTGAGCGTCGTCGTCACCGTGGGTCGCGACACATGCAGCGATTCCGCCAGCCGCGCGCCGATGACGGGCTGCTGCTCCACCGCCATCATGTAAATGATTTCAAGATAGGACTCGACCGTTGGAGTTGTCATAAGGACTCCGCACGCCGAACAGATGTAAGAATTTCATATCTTGACACCGAAAAAGTGTTACAATATACTAACACCGCAGGTTTGAGTCACCTTATACACCGAATCCGCCGCCTTCATTATACTGGACCAGGGCGCGTGTGTAAAGCGTCGGCGCCCCCTAGAAAGGGAATCCAACCATGCTCTCCGCTTGGCTCATCGCACTGCGCGAAGGATTGGAAGCCGCCCTCATCGTCGGCATCGTCTTGGGATACTTGAAACGCGTTGGCAAGAACGACCGCACATTGCCCGTGTGGGCGGGGATCGCCACTGCTGTCGGGTTGAGCGCGCTCATCGCCATCGCGATGCGTGCGATCGGCGCAGAATTGCAGACGCCTTTTGAGCAAATTTTCGAAGGCACGACGATGCTCTTTGCCGTCCTCGTCTTAACCTGGATGATTTTCTGGATGCGCTACCAAGCGCAATTTCTCAAAAGCGATTTGGAGCGCCAAGTGGAATCCGCGATCACGCGCGGTGCCCATTGGGGATTGTTCGCGCTGACCTTCCTCGCTGTGTTCCGCGAAGGCTTGGAGACGGCGCTTTTTCTCGCGGCGAACGCGTTCGCCGCCGATGCGTACGGCACGGTGGTGGGAACACTCATTGGATTGACCATCGCCGCCGGCGGCGGAATCCTCCTCTACGTGTACGCGGTTCGGCTGAACGTCAAGACCTTCTTCGATGTCACCAGTCTTTTCCTCGTGGTGTTTGCTGCGGGGCTGCTCGCGCACGGCGTCGCGGAATTCCAGGAGATCGGCTGGCTGCCGATCATGACCGGAACGGCGTGGAATACCGAATGGCTGCTCAACAACGATTCCGTGCTCGGCTCCCTTCTCCGCTCGCTGGTGGGCTATAACGCCAAGCCCTCGCTGCTCGAGGTGACGACGTACATCGCGTACTGGGTCATTGTCCTGCAAGTGATCCGATGGTGGACGCAGCGTTTGAGCGCGCGGTTGACCCAGAGCCGCGCGTGAACCGCAGGGGCGAGGCGTCCCCCGGGGGACTTATACCTGCTCGGCGAGGATGATCGCCTCCGCCACTTCGCGCATGGATTTGCGCGAGGTGCGCGCTTGATGCTGGATGCGCGTGAACGCGTCCTGCTCGCCGATGCTGTGTCGCTTCATCAGAATACCCTTCGCGCGCTCGACCAGCTTGCGCGTTTCCAGCGCTTCCTTCAACCCACCGATTTCTTCGTACAGGACCGCCTTTTCCAATTCGCCCGCCGCGACATCCGCGATGATCGACAGCAGTTCGATTTCGTCTTCGGAATACTCGCGCCCTTCGCGCGTCTGCACGTTGATTGCGCCGATGACATTGCCGCGCGCGATGAGTGGCACCGCCAGGAGGGACTGAAACATCGCTTCCTTGGTTTCCGGCAACAATTTGAAATGTGGATCGCGCGATGCGTGGCTTGCGGCAACCGGTTTGCCGATCTTCGCCGCGTGCCCGGTCAATCCTTCGCCCAGCTTGAGCCGCGCGCGCCCGATCGCTTCCGTCGCGAGACCAGTCGTCGCTTTGAGCACCAGATAAGTGCCGCCGTCATCGAGCAGATAAATCGAACATGAATCGACGTCCATCACGCGCGCGACCTTGCGTGTGATGAGCGCGAGGACTTGTTCGAGCGACCAGGCGGCGCTGATGGCGCGGGTGATTTCGCGGAGCGCGGCGAGCTGCGCGTGCAGTTTCTTGGCTTCTGAGTCGGTGCTTGTCATCGCTCGATTATATGACATCCACCGCGGGAGTGCAAATTTGTTTTCGCGCCGGATTGTGGTATAATCCCCTCGCAAAATTCCAAGGAGTTTGTAATGCCGAGAAGATCCAAACCCAAGGCGCAACAGAGGGATTTGCGCTGGTGGCTCTCGATGCTGCTGAACGGCGCGGTCGCGCTCAGCATGGTCTTGGGTACCGTGTTCCTGTTTACCGGCGCGCCGCGTCCCACGCCTCCTACCATTGAAGCGCCAACGGCTGCCCCAACTAGCCCGGCGCTGACGCCAGCGCCGCTGCCGACCAGTCCGCCGGTCGCGCCAACGCCGACACTGGCGCCGCCATCGCCCATCCCCAAGGCAAGCGCGAGTGCCTACAGCATCGCCGTCGCGGGACGCATAGCGCCCGGGACGGCGATGCTGTTTATAGCCAATTGTTGCGGCGCGTTTCAAGCGATGGCGTTTCTCGACCAAGACCTCGCGGCGACCCAGTCGCCCGTCAAGATGGCATTCATGCAGCATCCGCCTTTCGATCCCGCGGGCGGCTCGCACACCCCGGAGAACGGCAGCGCGGCGTTCACGCAAGTCGTCGCGGCGCGCGGCGTCCGCTACGTTTTCGCCGAGCACATCCATTGCTATGAAGAAGGTGAACGCGATTGAGGTGGTGAAGCTCGAATGAAAAATGCGACGCCCCCGCGGGGGCGTCGCATTCACTTCACGCGGCTTTGACCTTGATGATCTTCGGCTTGACTTCTTCTGCTTTTGGAATCGTCAAGGTCAACAGACCGTTCTTGAAAACCGCGTCCGCTTTATCGGCTTGGACGGGGATACTCAGCTCGATCGAGCGCGCGAACGGACCATAGCGCCGCTCCTGCAGCAAATAGTTGCCCTCTTCCTGCGCCGGCTTGAACTCGCCGCGAATGGTGACTGTATCGCCTTCAACCGTAATCTCCATGTCATCCGGGTTGACGCCCGGCACTGACGCGCGAATCACGACCGCGTCCCGGGTGGTATAGACATCGACCGGTAAATACGCCGCCGTACCGACGTCCAGCAGACGCCCGGCGCGCACAAACGAATCCTCGAACAATCGATCCATCGCTTGACGGAGCGTCATCAAGTCGCTCATGGGCTCCCAACGCGAAATGCTCATAGGTCCTCCTGTTTGGCAAGACGACAAGGTCGTCTACCAAAGTTATTTCGATTTGATTTTGATGCTCTTGGGTTTGACTTCTTCGGCTTTGGGCACTTTGAGCGTGAGCACGCCGTTTTCAAACGTCGCCTCCGCCTTGTCCGCCTTGAGACCACTCGGCAAAGTCACCGAACGAGCGAATGAGCCGTAGCGATGTTCTTTGCGAATGTAATCCCTCTCTTTGACTTCGCTCTCTTCCTTAGATTCGCCGGAGATGGTGAGCGTGTTGCCGGTGATCGTGACTTCGACTTGTTCCGGCTTGATGCCCGGCAACGCGGCTTTGACCACGACATCGTCTTTCGTTTCGTACATATCGATCGCCAGACTTGCCGCGGTCATCGGCACCACCCAACTCCAACGCGGTTGGACAAACGAGTCTTCAAAGAGTCGATCCATCGCGTCACGGAGAGAGACGCTGCCGCCGAACGGTTGCCATCGAATCAGACTGCTCATAGTTTACCTCCCCTTGATGTCAATTTTCGGACGTATTATATCTCGCTATATTCTATTTGTCAATAGACTTTATAATGTTATTATCAAGTTCTTATATAATTCTAATATAAATATGTTGACATATTGCTTGTTAGGTCGTATAATCTAGCCGAGACGCAGAACGGAGCGGGTATGGAATACAAGGATTATTACCAGATTCTGGGTGTGAGCAAGAACGCCACGGAGAAAGAGATCAAGCAGGCGTATCGCCGATTGGCGCGCAAATATCACCCCGACGTCAACCCGAACAACAAAGCCGCACAAGAGAAATTCAAAGAGATCAACGAAGCGAATGATGTTCTGTCCGATCCGGAAAAGCGCCGCAAGTATGACATGCTTGGCGCGAACTGGCAGCAGTACGAACAGTATCAGCGCGCCGGGGGTCAGGGTCCGTTTCAGTGGGGCGGTCAGGACGCGCAGTACCGTACCGTCACACCCGAAGAATTCGAAAGCATCTTTGGCGGATTAGGCGGCGACGCCGGCGGCTTTTCAGATTTCTTTCGCACTTTTTTCGGCGGTGGATTCGGTGGGACGACCGGCACACGCACGCACGTTCGCCCGCGGCGCGGACAAGACATCGAGCAAGAAGTCGTCATTTCGCTCGATGAGGCGTACCGCGGCACGACGCGTCTGATCGATAAAGACGGACGGCGGCTGGAGATCAAAATCCCCGCCGGCGTGAAAACCGGTTCCAAGATCCGTTATGCCGGCGAAGGGATGCCGGGCAGCAACGGCGGTAGCGCGGGTGATCTCTACCTGCGCGTACAGGTCGCACCGCACCCAACTTTCGAGCGTAAGGGCGATGACCTGCACTGTGAGCTGCCGGTCGATCTCTACACAGCTCTGCTCGGCGGCGAGGCAAAAGTCACCACCCTCAAGGGGCAGCTTGTTCTGAAGATTCCGCCCGAGACGCAATCCGGCAAAGTCTTTCGGCTTACGGGGCAAGGCATGCCCAAGTTGAACGATCATAATTCCTTCGGCGATTTGTACGCCAAGGTGCGCGTGGTTTTGCCGCAACATCTGACCGCAGAAGAACGCGAGTTGTTCGAAAAACTAGCCAAGATGCGCAAGCGTACCGTGTGAAGGAGGCAGTGAAAAGCGATGGCTTATCGTAATGACAATGAATCGGATGAACCGATGTTTGTCATCAGCGTGGCTGCGCGGCTCGTGGAGATGCATCCTCAAACGCTGCGTTATTACGAACGCGCCGGGCTGCTCAAGCCCACGCGGTCTTCCGGCAAGATTCGACTGTACTCGCAGCGCGAGATCGATCGGCTGCGCAAAATTTCGCGGCTGACCAATGAACTGGGCGTCAATCTCGCCGGCGTAGAGATTATCATGGATTTGACCGAACGCATGGAAGCACTGCAGGAACGGATGAAAAAGCGCGAAGCGGAATTGACCGCCGAAATCGAGCGGCTCAAGAAGGAACTGGAGACGCTGCAGCGTTAACACTCGAAAAAGGAGAAACGCCGATGTCATCGAACACCCCCAATTCAACCAAGCACGATGCCGTTCTGGAACAAGCCGTGCGCGACGCGATGGGCGGCTATGCGCCCTTGCAGATGTGGAGACACAGCATCAACATCCAGGCAAGCGATGGACGGGTGGTCCTGACTGGCAATGTGCGCAGTCAAGCCAACAAGGAAATCGCGGAACAGTTTGCTCGCTCCGTCAAAGGCGTGACCGCGGTCGAGAATCACGTGGTCGTCGATAGCGACCTGGAACTTGCGATCACGCAGGCGCTGGCTGCCGATGCGCGCACGTGCGGCGCGTTCCCGGGCATCCTGGTCGGCGTGGTCTTCGGCGTGGCTTTTCTCAAAGGCACCGTCGCCTCGCCAGAGGTCAAGCAAGCCGCCGGCGAAATCGCCAGCCGGATTGCCGGCGTGCGGCGCGTTTCGAATGAACTGATCGTGGCGGACCGGATTGCCGTGCCCGCGTAAGCAGCGTCCGCCGGTGACGCCCAGCCGCGACGCGCCGTTTGATCGGCGCGCGTCGCGGCTGGGCGCGAAATGAAGCCGATGTCCAGGCACTCACCTGCCCCGGCAAGCGGAGCAAGGATCTTGACATGATTCCAATTTCGGATCGAAATCCCACGCGCGGTTTTCCGCTCGTCAACCTGACGCTGATTGCGGTGAACATCGTTGTCTTCCTTGGGGAATTGACGATGCGCCCGCGCCAGCTCGATCAGTTCATGTTTGCCTGGGGCGTCGTGCCGGACAACATCCTGTTCGCGCTCGCGCATCCGCTGCAAGCGCCGCTCACGGCGTGGGCAACGCTCATCACGTCGCAGTTCATTCACGCCGGCTGGCTGCACATTATCGGCAATATGATTTTTCTGTGGGTCTTTGGCGACAACGTGGAAGATGTTCTGGGATCATTCACGTACCTGATTTTCTATCTCCTGAGCGGCGTGGCGGCGGGGCTGGCGCAGGTGCTGGTCACCGGTCCCAGCCGCATCCCGTCCATCGGCGCGAGCGGTGCGATCGCCGGCGTGCTCGGCGCGTACTTGCTGCTGTACCCGCTGACCAAAGTGACGATCGTCGTTCCGATTTTCTTTTTCTTCTGGGGAATCGATTTGCCGGCGCTGCTCGTCATCGGCTGGTGGTTCGTGCAGCAACTTTTCTACGGACTCGGCGCGCTCACTTCGACTGCTGCGAGCGGCATCGCGTTCTGGGCGCACATCGGCGGATTTCTCACCGGCGCGATCCTGATTCTGCCGTTTCTCGGGCGACCGCGTCCGCGCCGCCGCACCGCGTCGTACTATGACGCATCGGACGACTATATTTTCCCGGGGAGATGACCCGCATGGCTGAGCCGGACGAGGCGAAGCAGGCGCGCATCGACGACAAGATCGAACAGGTGAAACGCGATTACTCCGATGCGATTCGCGCTTTGCTCCAGGAGACCAACCGTACGCGACTCAAGGGCAGAGGCAAAGTGATCGCGGTGCCGGAGGCAGAGCGCAATAGTCTGCGCTGGACGCTGGCATGGAAAGAGCAGCAAAAAATTTCGTTCGAATTGAACATCGTCGTCAACATCGAGGACGACGGGCACACTGCCCAAGTGGGACGCGTGTGGGTGCATCGCCACGCGTCGACGCCCATCGACTTTGAGGGACACACGCCGACCACGCGGATGCGCCGTCTGGCGCGCTTGGACATCGACGAGATTCGCCAGGCGATTGAGGCGGAGTGGGCATAGGACGACCGAGGACGAAAGACGGAGGACGGGAAATCTGGTCCTCGGTCTCCCCTCATCCGTCAGACCAATCAACGGAGTATTGAGATATGCCATTCAACATGAACAAACTAACCGAAAAAGCACAAGAAGCCGTTCTCGCCGCGCAAGAACTGGCACAAAATAATCAGCATAGCCAAATCGAACCAGAGCATTTGATGTCCGCGCTGCTCACGCAAGCCGACGGCGTGGTGCCGCAGATTTTCAGCGCACTCGGTGCGAATGCGGAAAGCGTGGCGCAGCAATTCAACGCGGAACTGAATCGGATGCCGAAAGTGTACGGCGCGACCGCGCAGGTCGCCGTCTCGCCGCGGCTGGCGCGCGTGCTGGAAAACTCGGCGCAGCAGGCGAGCAATCTCAAGGACGAATACATTTCGACCGAGCACTTGCTACTCGCGCTGATCGAGCGCGCGGACGGCGCGACCGCGCGCGTGTTGCGTGGTGCGAACATTACGCGCGACGCCGTGCTGCAAGCGCTCACGCAGATTCGCGGCAACCAGCGCGTCACCTCGCAAAACCCGGAGACGACGTACCAGGCGCTGCAAAAGTACGGGCGCGATCTGACTGATCTCGCGCGCAAAGGCAAACTCGATCCAGTGATCGGACGGGACGAAGAGATCCGCCGCGTGATGCAAATCTTGTCGCGGCGCACGAAGAACAACCCGGTGCTCATCGGCGAGCCGGGGGTGGGCAAGACCGCGATCGCAGAAGGGCTGGCGCAGCGCATCGTGCGCGGCGACGTGCCCGAGCCGCTCAAGAACAAACGCGTCGTCCAACTCGATATGGGCGCCCTCGTCGCCGGCGCGAAATATCGCGGCGAATTTGAAGAGCGACTCAAAGCGGTGCTCAAAGAAATCACGGGCGCGGAAGGACAGATCATCTTGTTCATTGACGAGATTCACACCGTCGTGGGCGCCGGCGCGGCGGAAGGCGCGATGGACGCGAGCAACATGCTCAAGCCGATGCTTGCGCGCGGCGAACTGCACACCATCGGCGCGACGACGCTGGACGAGTACCGCAAACACATCGAAAAAGATGCCGCGCTGGAACGACGATTCCAACCGGTGCTCATCGGTGAACCAAGCGTCGAAGACACAATTTCAATTTTGCGCGGACTCAAGGAACGGTACGAAGTGCATCACGGTGTCCGCATCAAGGATAGCGCGCTGGTCGCCGCCGCCGTCTTGTCCAAGCGGTACATCGCGGATCGTTTCTTGCCGGACAAGGCGATTGATCTGGTCGACGAAGCCGCGTCGCGCCTGCGCATGGAAATTGATTCGATGCCGGCGGAACTGGACGAGATCATGCGGCGCATCAAACAACTCGAAATCGAACGCGTCGCGCTGCAGAAAGAAAAGGACGACGCCTCGCGCGAGCGGCTGGCGCGGCTGGACAAGGAACTCGCCGATCTCAAGGAAAAGTCCAACGCGCTGACGGCGCAGTGGAAGCAGGAAAAAGAAGCGATCGCGCAATCCCGCGCGCTGAAGGAAGAGCGCGAGCACGCGTTGCAGCAGCTCGAACGCGCCGAGCGCGAATCGAATCTGGAAGAAGCCGCGCGGCTCAAGTACGGCACACTCGCGGAAATCGACAAGAAGATGCAGGCGCAGACCGCGCGCCTCGCCGAGATTCAAAAGAACGGCTCGCTGTTGAAAGAAGAGGTGGACGAGGAAGACATCGCCGAAGTGGTCGCTAAATGGACCGGCATTCCAGTTTCGCGGCTCCTGGAAGGCGAAGTGCAAAAGTTGTTGCAGATGGAAGACCGTTTGCACAAGCGCGTCGTGGGGCAAGACGATGCGATTCGCGCGGTGGCGAACGCCGTGCGCCGCGCCCGCGCCGGCTTGCAAGACCCCAAGCGTCCCATCGGCTCGTTCATCTTCCTGGGTCCGACCGGTGTGGGCAAGACAGAATTGGCGCGCGCGCTCGCCGAGTTTCTCTTCGACGACGAGAACGCGATGATTCGCATCGATATGAGCGAGTATCAGGAAAAGCACACCGTTGCGCGGCTGATCGGCGCGCCGCCGGGATACGTCGGTTACGAGGAGGGCGGTCAGCTCACCGAAGCGGTGCGGCGGCGCGCGTACTCGGTCGTCCTGTTCGACGAAATCGAAAAAGCGCACGCGGACGTGTTCAACGCCATGCTGCAAATCCTCGACGATGGACGCTTGACGGACGGACAGGGTCGCACCGTGGATTTCAAGAACACCGTCATCATCATGACGTCGAATGTCGGCACGGAATTCCTGAGCAATGGATTTTCGACGGATGATCCGAACGTGCGCGAAGCGGTGCTGAATGCCCTAAGGGCACGCTTCCGCCCGGAATTCCTGAACCGCATCGACGAGATCGTGTTGTTCCACCCGCTCGCGCGCGAGCACCTAAAGCGCATCGTGGACATCCAAATGGAGCAGGTGCGCCAGCGCATGGCGGAGCGCAAGATCGAAATCGAGTTGACCGACGCGGCGAAAGAGTACCTGGTGAACGAAGGGTACGACGTGACGTACGGCGCGCGTCCGCTCAAGCGGACGATCCAGCGGCTCATTCTCGATCCACTGGCGCTGCAGGTGCTGGAAGGCAAATTTGCGGAGGGCGATACAGTCGTTGTGGATGTGGATCGCGACAAAATCGTTTTCCTGCGCGAAGAAAAACGGATGAAGAAAAAGGCGGCGTAGAAAAAACTGCCCCAAGCCAAAATGCCTGGGGCAGTTTTTCTTTCTTAATCTTTGGCAAGTTCACCCACAGATTGACGGCATAAAATACAGTTGATTGCATCGGCGACTAACAATCAGCCACCGATTGCAATCAGATCAAAAGTGGTGGCCCGCTTGCTTCTATGGTGTGGACGCTACTCAGACGGGATATTTCTACTTGAAGTGGCCAAAGTGGTCAATCGGGCAGGCGTCGCTGCCCCCCGCCACCATGACATTCCAGTCAAACCGGTAGCCGGGGATCAGGTCAGTGAGCGCCGCGCCGGTCGCGTTGAAGGCATTCAACGCATATCCGCTGGTCCCAGGAACGGGCGGTCCGCTGTACGTCGGT
>Ga0272448_1002970_pt1 | contig 20648 bp, 16 predicted proteins | sample YNPCB0191_FD_202220 | JGI IMG/M metagenome (GOLD analysis project Ga0272448, IMG submission 202220) | Hot spring sediment microbial communities from Yellowstone National Park, WY, United States - YNP-CB-019-1 | ecosystem: Environmental > Aquatic > Thermal springs > Hot (42-90C) > Sediment... | reverse complement strand
AAGTGGTGCAGTTCACCCGACCGCGGGTGGTCCACATCGGGCGACCATGGGTGGTGCACACCGCCCGACCGCGACCGGTGCAGACCACCCGACCATCACTGGTGCAGTATAGCCCGGCCGGTGACAAGTGAGGCAATACGGCAACAACCTGGAACGTTAACCTTTTCCTGGCGTATTACATATCGGAAGACAGGCCTTTGCCGCTAATAACATTCTTGACATCAGGGTATTGTACAGATGATCTTCATCGCAAGCGATTTTATCTTGCGAGGCTATCGTGATCAAGCAAGCGTTGTCGCGATTTTTGCTGATCTACTCAGTTTAGGATCGATCGAACGGCAACATCGCTGAGTTTGCATTCTATCGCATAAATTCCTTTGTAAAACGAGGCCTAATATGACCAAGAAAGTAGAAATATACAACGCCTCCACTGGCAACGTAGAGCAAGTAGAAAAACTAGAGCGAACCGACGAAGAGTGGCAAAAGTTGTTAACTCCAGAGCAATATAGAGTAACGCGGAAGAAAGGCACCGAAACACCTTTCTCGGGGACTTGCCCATCGCCACCAGCAGATAAGAGCGGTATCTACAAATGCGTCTGCTGCGGCACCGACTTGTTCAAATACGATGCCAAGTTCGAGTCAGGCACAGGCTGGCCTAGTTTTTGGGAACCGATTTCGCCACTCAATATCCGATTGGAACCTGATTATAGTCACGGCATGCAACGCACGGAGGTTCTGTGTGCTCGATGTGATGCCCACCTTGGCCATGTCTTCGATGACGGCCCGCCGCCTACCGGCAAGCGATACTGCATTAACTCTGTCGCGTTAAGGCCGGCTGCCTTAGAACGGGAACCTGATCCGACGAAAGCCACGTTTGCTGCCGGATGCTTTTGGGGAGTAGAAGCGGCATTTCGGCAATTCCTAAACAGAGGAGTAATCTCTACGCGCGTAGGTTACACAGGCGGGCACACAAAGAATCCAACCTATCGCGAAGTCTGTTCTCACAGCACTGGACACGCCGAGGCTGTTGAAGTCGAGTTTGACCCGTCTAGAATCAGCTATCAAGATCTGCTCAACATCTTTTGGAGCATTCACGATCCGACTACGCTCAATCGCCAAGGACCCGACGTCGGTGACCAGTATCGCTCAGCGATCTTCTATCATAGCGAAGAACAGCGAAGACTTGCGGAGGACTCAAAACGGCGACTCGAAGAGTCGAAGCGGTTTTCTCGTCCGATTGTAACCGAGATACTACCTGCACAGGAATTCTACGAGGCCGAGGACTATCACCAACAATATTACGAAAAGAAAGGAATCGCACCAGCTTGTCATATAGCCGTGGAAGAATAGGTCACGAACCAGTCGGATTACAAGGCGAAGAATGTTGATTACCAGTTGACGGGATATACGTTTATTGTCGATAAGCAACCCGCAAGCGTAGTCGTGCCTCCCCCGAGAAAATCACCGGCTATGAGTCCTAAAAAGAATGGTAGCCCGCGGCGATAAAGCTTCATCCCGCCTGCGCGCGTAATAACGACTTTCGCCAACCACGCGATAAGAAAAGGAGTCCACATATTGGACGATGTGAAAGTGTTCGACATTGCGTAGCCAACGGGGTGGAACGGCCACCAGGTGTAACGCATTCTGAGATATGCAAGCAGTGCCGTAAATGCCGCGCCCAAACCGATGCCGAAAATGCCTCCTTTGTCCGGCGGAACTGGGTTCTTAAGCCAAGTAGCGAGTACATCGAACGAAATCTTTCCGCGCATACCTCGCCACGTCTCTCCCTTCGCCAGAACACCGTTGGTCATCCATACGTGCAGAGCAACAATAAACGACACAGTAACTCCGAACGCTATGGCGAGCACCATCACTTTGGCAAGTCTGCCAGGACGCATTCCTGTTGCATCGGCGATTTTAAGACCGTCCAGCTCCTGAGGCATGCAGACTCCACGAAAGTCCTGGCCCGCTGTGGCAGCTCGAACGTAGGTCATTGCTGTAAGATCAGCGGCGCTGTAAGCACCCGTGCCTGCCACAGTCATCATAAGGCGGAACGCATCCACCTCTGGCCCCATCGGCCACGCATTTCCGGTCTCGGCGCGAATTCGAGTAGCAGCAATCAGAAATACAAGGATTAGCAATACGAACACTGCCGCAACTGGCCTACTCGCACCTGCAGCCACAGTGAACGCAATCAGTGAAACCACACACAAAATAAGGCCTAACACCGCCCACTTGTAACCCTGAGCCTCAGGATCTTTCTCTTTGTTGCCGAAGCTAAACGCTGTAGCAAACACATTCCGCAGATGCCGTCGGGACATCCAAATACTCGCTGCCGCTATGCCCAAATATGCTCCCGCACCTTGATACGAAAGGTAGGGAAATACGCTCTGCGCACCTGCAACCGTCTCCGTCGACAACCCAGCCGCCGCACCGATTACCTGCTGCAACTTGCTGAAGATGTAGAAAAACCAGCAACTAAACACAACCTCAGTAGAAAGCAAATACCCGATCCCAATCGCAAACGGAAAGAAAGACACTTTCAACGGTCCGAATGCGCTCCAGGGCGGGATGGTAAAGATCTGCGCTATCTCGAATCCTCGCAGATTCAGCAGCGGCACCGAAGGCGCGTTTAACGCAAGCGTGTTCCACCAAGCAATGGCGAAAGTGGCAACGGTCCCCGTCCAAAACAAACGATCCTTCAGCAGCGGTGCGTCTTCTTTGGCAACCTCAATAGGCAATGCCACTGTTGGAAACGGCAGATGCTCATTTTCTATCCACTGCTTGCGTAGTATAAGCGACAAGCACAGCGTTGCACAGGCAAATACGGTAAGAAATCCGCACCATACGACTATCTGGGTAGCCCATTGTCGCAGCTCGAACACGGCATTGCCCTGGTAAAAACCTTTCAACACTGCCGGATCAGTCTGGGCAATCCAATCGGGCACCAACCTATGGAACAACACTCCCCAAGCATTTTCCGGGGTAGCGAAGTAGTGGACGGCAGTAATGGTGGGAATGAGAAAGTGTATCCCACCTGAAGACGACAAGACCACAGACACGGCACACATGACGTATACCGTTAACAATTCGGCTTGACTGAACCTAAACCGAGGTGCGAACCTGGTAATCAGTACGTTCAGCGCGACCAGAGCAAATAGCATATCGAACGCACCTACCGGTATCGACGTGTTAGCAAGTGCCGTATGGCCGCGCCTACCGCCTAACACCAGTTCGGCATGATGTATCCAAACGCTCAGCAATGCACACGCGATGAGGCCAAAGATAACTGCGCGCAACGTGATGTCGCGCCCAGGTCTCGCCTGCGAAGCAGGATGCACCTCGGACTCAATGCGCGTAAATTCGGGCATTAGCTACACGCCCCCTAACAGGTCTGAAACAATACTAGTTTGCTTTACGCAACGTTGGCAGACCCCTGTTCCGTTGCTCAAAACACACCGCAACTACCCTTTCACCCCCGAAATCACTACTCCCTGAATAAAGTACCTTTGCCCCACGAAGAACAGCACCAATAGCGGCAACATGGTTACTGTAGACGCAGCCATAAGATAGTTCCAGTCTGTAGAATATTGACCTTGGAATGCATAGAGGCCGAGGGCGAGAGTTCGACGCGCAGGAGTCGAAAGGTAAATGAGGGGACCCAAAAAGTCGTTCCAGTGCGCCATAAACGAGAATATAGCTACCGTAGCGAGCGCAGGACGAGCTTGTGGAAGGAGCACTTTCCAATAAACTTGCCAAGTGGAAGCGCCGTCTATGCGTGCTGCCTCATCCATCTCGTGTGGGATTGTCATGAAATACTGTCTCAACAAGAATACAAAGAAAGCCGAAGCAAAGAAAGCCGGAACCGTCAGCGGTATGAAAGTGTCATAGGCTCCCAAAGTCGCCCATATCTTGAAAACAGGGATCATCGTAACTTGGGCGGGGAGCATCATCGTCGAAAGCAGCAATATAAACAGCACATCTCTTCCCGGAAAACGCATTCGTGCAAATCCGAACGCTACAAGTGAGCATGAAAGCAGTTGTCCAACCAAGCAAACGGCTGTGATCTTCACCGTGTTCCACGTGTAAAGCGCAAACGGCATCTTGGCGAAGGCCTTTGCATAATTGCTCCACAGCCAAGGATCAGGCCACCACTGCGGCGGATCGACGAAGATCTTGCTCGCGTCCTTAAATGATGAGGTTAACATCCACAAGAAGGGAATCAGAGAGATAATCGACCCAACGATGAGCGTGAAATAAGCCGCAGCTCTCCATATCTTTTTCAGAGCCGCACCTTCCCTGCGACTTTTAGCAGGCAGTGTTCGAGTAATGACACTCATTTCTTCAACTCCGCCTCATAGTAGACCCAAGTGGCTGACGATTTGAACACTATGAGCGTCAGCAATAGGATAACTCCAAAAAGAATCCATGCAAGTGCGCACGCGTAACCCATCTGTAAATACTTAAACGCCTTCTGATAAAGATACAACACGTAGAACAAGGTCGCGTATGCAGGGCCACCCTGGGTCATAATGAACGAGCTCGTGAACACCTGAAAACTGCCGATGATGCCCATTATCAGGTTAAAAAAGATAGTAGGCGAAATCATCGGGAGCGTAACCGTGCGAAATTTGGCCCAGCTTCCAGCTCCATCTATTTCTGCAGCTTCGTATAGCTGCGTCGGAACACTCTGCAAACCGGCGAGGTAGATAATCATTCCGCCCCCAACACCCCACAGGCTCATTATCACGAACGAAGGCAAGGCCATCTCAGTACTTGTCAGCCATTTTACAGGAGCGATGCCAACCATCCCGAGCAGAGTATTGAAAATACCGCCCTGGTAGCGGAACACCATTAACCAGACCATTGATACGGCTACTCCGGGCAAGATGGCGGGGATGTAAAAAATCGACCGGAATATCCGCATGCCTTTCACGTTCAAGTTTAATAGCATAGCCAGCGCAAGTGAGCACACCAATCCCAACGGAACCGCCGTGCCAGCGTAGATCGCCGTAACCTTCAGAGATTGCCTAAACCGAAAATCGTCCGTGAGTATAGTTGCGTAATTTGCAAAACCCACGAATTTTGGCGGGTTGATCATATCCCACCTCGAGAGGCTCATTATGAAGCTGAATATCACCGGCCCCAACGTGAAGAATGCGAATCCGAACAACCACGGGGCAATGCAGATGAACCCCTCGATAGCTTCTTTCCGCGCGAGGCGAGATTTTCTCTTGGCACTCATCAACGTCCTCATTGATTTAAAACTGTTAACCTCTAGTCAACAGCGTCAGCCTTTGGGGGCAAAAGATTGTTGCAACAAAGTATCTGTTGCTGCAATTTTGCTCTCTATCGCAACAACCTCAGAAAAGTCCATCAATCGCTATGCCTCAACAGTTCGTCCACAACCGGCTTTACGTTCTTACAGGCCTCCTTCGCAGATATCTTACCAAGCCGAACCTTGTCAAGCTCACTTGTGATAATCGAATACATCTCCGGCGAACAGGCCACATTCGGAATGCGCTTACCATACGGAATCATATCCAAGAATACCTTGCGGCTCTTCGGAGGCGACTTCAGCTTGAGGTAAGCGGCAGATTCAGCCACAGACTTGCGACTGGGAATAATCTGAGAACGAATTGCGGCGCTAGTTTGATATTCCTTACCGGTCATCCACTTCACAAGCTCCCAAGCCTCGTTCTTATGTTTTGATCTGCGAAGAATTGCGTAAGCCGCTCCGCCGAAGAACGAGGCTCTAGCCTTGGGACCCTTCGGCAACGGACCGACGTCGTATTCAAAGTCCTTAATCTCATTTTTGTAGATAAGCTCGGCCGCCCAGCTTCCGCTCACAATCATTCCTATTTTGCCAGAAGTGAAGAGCTTGCTCATTCCCAAGCTCTGAGCATCCTCCGGAGTAGGCGCAACTTTATACTTGTGAACCAGATCGGCCATAAACTGTAGTCCCTCATAAGCAGCCGGTTGATCTAGTGTACATCTCTTGTTGTCAGGCGATAGAATCGTGCCGCCGTTTGCGTGGACATAGTCTTCCCACCACATATCTGGCGCACAACCCCACTGATCCAACTTCCCGTCGCCATCTAAGTCCTTAGTTAACTTCCTCGCGACTTCCACGAGTTTGTTCCAGTCCCAAGACCAGTCCGGATAAGGAAGCTTATACTTGTCGAACATGGTCTTGTTGTAATACATCGCGTAAATGTCGATGTCGGTAGGAATCTCGTAGAGAATCCCATTATACTTGCCCCATGCCTCTATAGCTTCCGGGTAGAAATCGTCCAGGTCGTAGTTGTCGCGCTTTACGTATGATTCCAGGGGCTCGAGAAGTCCCTTGGCGGCTATGGGCGCAAACCATTCAGAACTGATCCGAGTGACGTCTGGCGGGCGACCTCCTGCACTGGAGATCATCAGCTTATCGAACATCCTCGCCCACGGGGTAATTTCTATCTCTACCTTGATGTTGGGATGGCGCTTTTCAAACTCGGATATGAGCGCCCGTAAGTTTGCCTCCTCAACATCATTGCCCCAAGACGCGAACCGAATGGTCGTAACGTTGCTTTTTTTGCCGCATCCCGCAGCCAACAAAGCAATTAAGGCAAGCAAGATCAGCAGAAACTTTGCTCCTCTCTGCCTTCCACTTTGTATGCTCTGTTTGCTCATGGCTTTATACCGATCTTAGGCACAGACGAGGACGGCCCCAAGCTTTACGGCTTCATATTCATACAAGTGTCGTCAGTCTACGCGTTCGCGCACTCGAAGGCAATCCGAACGCAACTGCGTACGGCATATAGTTCTCAATGCCGCGCACTCGGGCTAATTTCTCATAGTATTCTACGTAGGAAAAGGCCACGACCTCACCGCGGAAAAGCGAGTAATGGTTCACCATTTCCCGCCACAAGGCAATGTCCCCCTCTGTGACCTCAAGTATACATTCAGCCGTGAAGCCCTCTTTATCCTCCCAGTTTTCTGCAAAATAAATGGTGCGCGCGAAATGCGGTTCCTTCCCACCAATCTCAAACCCACCAACTGCCGCGTAGAAGATCGCATCCGGCACGTTCAGGTGGCAATTCACGTGATCCTTGTGGATGCTCTTCGAATGGTGAGTAATGATAACGTCAGGCTTGCAGTCGCGAATCACATCCGCAATTGCGAACTTTACCTCGTCGGATACCGGCAACTCGCCGTCCTTCCAAGTTAACACATAGAGTTGAGCACCGATCACCTTCGCCGCAGACTCTGCTTCCTTACGTTTGAGCTTGGCGTAGTCCTCCGGAGTCATCTTGGGACTGCCCTTTTCGCCAAGCGTGAGATGACAAATTGCAACTTTCTTTCCGTTGTTGACCTCGTGCGCAAGAGCAATGCCAGACGCAATCTCGGCATCGCCCGCGTGCGCACCAATAGAGAGAATGTCCACCTTGCTCATGGAGGATAGGATGCTACAAAAGTCCGGCTATGTCAACTTTGTGCTTTGAGAAATCGAACGCAGAAAAACTAGGTTTTGACCGACGACCTTTGTGAGGTTAGCTATGAAAACGCAAAGTCTGCATTAACAGGTTAGCAGTCCGTTAATAACACAATGCAAGAATGCCGAAGAATATTCCCGTTTGAACCAAGAATAGCATAACTCCAACAACGATGCGAACGCCAGCTAAAGCTTTATTTGTGATAGGTGTGCAGCGCAACCCGTCGTGAAGACCGGAAATGCGGTCAATAACAAATCGGTTGTAGGTCGCTGCCGCCGTTAGCACAGCGCACATAAAAAGGCACGACAATGTAATAGCGCATCTTATGTCAGAACCGACGAGAACACTACGCACCAATGCGGCGGCCAATGGCAACCCCAACAAAATCGCCAACATCCGCCTACTTCTGATCACGCGCTTCAATTCCCATAATGTGAGCGAAACTGCCTGCATACTATCTGTTTCCGTCAACCAACGTTGCGGTTATGGAAGTCGAACCCGATGACAGCACATCCAACGCATCGTCCAGCGTCGGACGCTTCAAGTAGACACACCCCACTTCCGATCCAAACTCGGCCAACAGATCGCTTACTACTCGATCACCGTTAGCTACCCTAAAAGATAGAAAGCCTTCCTCTTCTTGAATCACAACCGACAGTCTCTCGGCAATTCGACTTCTGAGTGCAGGATTGGTCAAATCGCCGAGCACAACCATATCATCACCAGCAATACTGCGAAAGTCATCCGGACGTCCAACGTATGCGATTCGGCCGTTGTTCAGCGCTATAATTCGTCCGCAAAGCTCCACCACTCGGGACGAAGAGCTCATAATAACGAAAGACTTATGCTCATTCCGCCGCAGAGTTAAGAAATACTCCCACAATTTCTCGCGAACGCAAAGATCAAGCGAATCCAACAGCGAATCGATAACAGTAAGAGGAGCGTCGGCAACAAGGGCCCGTGCGATCTCAAGCCTAGCGCGAGCGCCCGATGACAACTCATAGACTCTACGAGATCTCTGCTCCGCAAGCGATAGTAACTCAAGAAGATAAGCTATCTCCCTTCCTCGCTTTTTTCTCGACACGCCCCACAAGCTGGCGAACATTTCCAAGTTCTCGTACACAGTCAGTTCAGAAGCCGCCGCAGGAGTGCTTAGAGCCACACTCACCCACTTCGCAGCGGCCGCGCCGTCCGCGCCGAATGTTACTTTCCCGCTCGTAGGTTCGTCTAGCCCTGAAAGTACCCTTGCAAGCACAGTCTTGCCCGAGTCAGACCTTCCGAACACCCCGACGATCTCTCCGTAGTCGATCTCCAAGCTAACATCCCAGAGCGCGTATTTCCTACCGATGCGTATGCTGATGTTCTGTGCACTTAGAATCGCCATTTCAGTTGGAGTATACTGCCACTAAACGAGAACCGTCAATGCCAAGCTCGATCTACCAAACACAGTATCAGCAATCTCCGCTTCAACCGAAGATTTGATGCGCAATTCTTTGTCGGTGATCATCTAGACATTACCACGTTCGGCTATCGGTATAAGCAATCGTCGAGCGATCTCTATGTCGCCTACAGATTTAGAGCGCCCATCAGGATTTCGACAGGCCAAGCTAATCGCCTGTTGATAGTCCACCATTTCCTCCGAGTTGCGTATGTTCGCTGAAGCAATCACTGCAAGCATATAATCCGCTATGCCTTCGCGCAGTTGTTCCCAGCGCAACGAGGAAACCGGACCACGATCACCAGGATAAACGAAGAATGTATCTCCCGTCGGCCAATTACCAAATTCAGGATGCCTATAAGGATCATCCGACCAATCGTTGTAGCTCCATCTGAGGAATCCATCGAACCCGCCCTGTAGCGCAAGCCATCCAAGCATGCGCGATTCGACAAGCGGCGAATGGATAAACGTATTCGGGAACGCTGGGCCACAGCAAACATAGTAAGTGGTAATCGTATTTGGACGACAATCGCGTGTAAGAATGCAGGACTTTTGGGGATCCAAGAGCTGCGCCACGCCTAGTGCCGCGCGCTCAGGCGGACAAGTTTGGGCAATCCCGCGATCATCGAACGCCACATGTAAGCTGAGATCGTCAAGAGCGGTGTAGTTTTCTTCTCGCGTATTACCCGCAAGCGAAGTTTTGAAATCCGGAGCATAATCGCGAACGAACGCCAAAAGCTTTTCCATCACTGCATCTGGTTTCTCATCGAAACCAATATAGACCTTGTTTAGCCATCCTTTCTCCGCAAGGTGATGCGAAAACGCCTTAAAGAACTGGCTCCACGCCGCCACATACTGTTTATCACCAACGGTTGTCTCTAATAATACGCGCTCGCCAGTCTTTGCGTCCTTGTACTCGATAACGCTTTTGTCGGACTCTCCTGGCCCTTGCACGATCGAGTAACAATGTATAGCTCGATCTATACCGAACTCTTCGTGGAGTCTAACGTAGCGATCGAAATCGGAAAAGTCAAACTCGAAAGCGTCTCCGCGTTTTGTCCAACGGATGATGTTTGGATACGGATCGCGAGTTTGTGTGCCCCACGGCTGATAGCAAATGGGAACAACCACTGTCTTCTGCCCATGCGCTGCCAGATCAGCCACATACTGTCGCAGAGCACGGAAGTGACTCTCCGACCACAACTCAAGCCCGTACCAACGCGCCACCGCCCCAGGGTTCATCCACACGTTGAGGAAGAAATCCCAATCGTGAACGTCGGGCAAGTCAACATTAGCAACTTCGACTTCCAATACACTGTGCGCAACATCATCACTGCCGACGACCAGAGCCATTTCTCCGCGATAGATGCCTGGTTTGATTTCGGAAGGCACGTTGATGCGCAAGTATAGAGTAGCCGATTTATTTATGCTAAACTCCTCTACTTCGTAGATCGGATCGCAAATCGGACCAGCTTCCGGAGTAGGAACAGCTCCGACCAGATGAACCGACACCGCCCCTGCGGGAATTCTGTCTCTATCTGAAGCCAAGTCGCTGATGTTAACCTTTACAGACTCGGTTGGTTCATCGGCTATTACGAGCGCCATTACCGATGTATTTTGATTCCGACAAGCTAGAGCTTTTAACGGAATATCGAGTGCGCCCGAATCCATTGGTATCAACTCATCAGGAAGCGGCGGCCTCAAAAGCGGCTGCCAGGCTAATACGGCATATCTTGACAATGTAAAGCCTCCATACGACTCATAACTGTATCATTTTACTATTGGCACGAACGTATTCTGAACGAATGACACCCAGTTGTCAATGCTCAATGTATTCGCAAATAGGAATCGTGCAGGAAATAGCTTATAGGAAAAGAAAAAATTCTTAAATACTGCAACACAATCTGGGGACGAACGGGAGGATTTGCTTGAATGGATTTCACTCTGGGAAACGTCTCCACTGAAGAGGGGCTTCGACTCCTCAAAGCCGGACAGATTGATCAGGCTATAGATGTGTTGGGAAAGGTATTGCAAGCTGATAGCGAGGATGCAAAAGCGCACATGTATATCGGCATTGCATACTACCAGAAGAATGACCGACTTCACTCAATTCATCACCTCGAGGAGTCTTTGCGGCTCGAAGAAACCCCCAAAGGATACTACAACCTTGGTCTGGTCTACGAAGCGGTTCACCGAGTAGACGAAGCTGTGCGACAATATCGAATGGCCTTGGAAATGGATCCAAACTACGAACTTGCAAAGCTGGCGCTCAAAAGACTCCACGACAAATTCGAAGCTGGCCACTCTCAAACGGACGACGCGACTTCATAGACTGAAACAACGCGCAGAGACTAATCAATGCGCCAGATGAGCAGGCATACAGAATCGCATAGATGCCTATAATCCTGCATTTCTACTGGCACAACGCCACTATCTGAGCAGGCATAATCCTAATGTGTGCTCTTGTCGCCACGCGCTAACCCATCGCAAACGAGAACGAGCAATACTGCCAGACAAGCCGGGCGAACCTCCATATTGAGCATGTTCGATGGGAAGCGGTTGCGGCAAGTTGACCGGGCAGCGGGACGATGGCTACCGCCGACGAGATACCATCGGCGATAAGTTGTCCGAGTATTGAGTCGCAGCAAACGGCTCAGGAACGCACGGTGGTATCTGATCCGTGGTAACTGCGTGCCCGCTGCCCGGCAGGAACACCGATTGCAACTGCACAGTCTATTAAATAGACGTGTATACGTATTGCAACTTACAACACAAAGCCAGATAAGGGTGTTGTTAAAATGTTCGCTCCCGATGCCAAGCAGTATTTGGGCAGGAATATCGCTGTTTTTTACCGCGATCGACACGGCGACCTGCGCATCAAGTCCTTATATGTGCGCGCGGTCGAGTTCGTCCCGGCCTATGGCGGCTGCCTGATCGGTGATAACGAACACATCTGGCTCGATGCAGTAGTTAGCATCAGCGCCATCGACTAAGCTAAGCCGCTCGGTTTCGCCGTTTCGACCGCCTGTCGTAGAACTTTAACTGGTCGCATTCCAGGACGTCACAAAGCTCCTGCGGCTGCCAACCCTTAATCGCTAGTGCACATTTGGAGCTATTAGTGTAGGGGCAGTAGATCCCACCCAACGGATCATCTCCAAGCTCCGGATCGCGCTCAAAATCGTCAAACCAATTTGAAGTCATAGCGCAAACCTCCACCTTTTGAGGTCCAATTAGGTATACCTCATTGTCGGCTTACTGATGCCGAAATCTTTAGAGGTTTGCGCTTGACTCATTGCTTCGTTTTTGAACTAGATTTCGTTGCGATGTATCACGTTGGGTTTATTCTCTATCGCAATAGCCTAAAATCAAGAGTCGGCAGTTATAACAATATTGTCGAGGCTTGGATCGAGCCAAACGATCTCGCGTTGCGAATCGAACTCCACAGGTTGCCCGTTAACTGAAACCGCAGTAATCTGCTTTCCGTCAGCTCGACGTAGACGCAGGGCTAACTTTGCAGGCGGATTGCGACGTGGAGGCTTGATATTCGCTTTAATGGATGTCTCACCAACTACAATCGAATACGAGACAGGACCGAACCAAGTGGCAGCATTCTCTACAGATATTGTCTCGCCTACTTTGAACCACGACATAGGTGCGGCCTTGGCAAGGAAAAGGGTATCGCCTTCTTCGATCACCAAGCACGCGCGAAGCGTGTTGAGAAAGCCGCACTCGTCCGGTGTTTTGTAGTAGGGCCCTATCCCACGCGAGAGCTGAACAACCGGATGCTCGGTGAAAACTAGAACATCGGGATAGATGCTCGCAGCAAAGTCGTTAAACAGAGCACGAACCGCATGCTTCGGTTCGTCACGACGCACATAAGCTACACCGTTGTTAAGGAGATTGGCCTGAATAGTAATGCCGGCTTGGCTGAACCAGTATTTCTCAAGATCGATGGGACGACCAAGATCGCGCGTAGGATACACAAGGTCCTCCAGATACTTCATGATCCAGGTGACTCGCTGATCGTTTGGTTCGAGAACATTTCCGTCAACCAAATGAAGCGGTCCATAAGCACCTTCGCGGAACCACCCCCACTCAGGTCCTCTAATTTCGGTGCGAATTGGAATGTGCGGGATCGAAGTATTGTCCGAAAGCGTGACTACAGGCGACTCTATCCGAGCACGGTCGACCGCAGCCAATATATCGTTCAGATATTCCTGTGCTTCCTTTGCTAGCCGTTCGGCATCCGGATGTTCGATTTCCGCGAGAGACTCGGATGCCCATTTAATGCCCAGATAGGCATGAGCGTTCACAGCAAACCAATAACGCCACTCATCGTTGTCCTCAAGATGCCCAGCGGGAAGCAAACCGTATTCAGGCACGCGCTCGCCATTTTTCTCGATCTTTGTCGCCTGGCGTTCGCGAATTATAAAATCACATCCGGCAACTATGTTGGGCGCCACGCGTCGAAGCCATTCCTGATCGCGTGTTAGGAAGTAGTGCTCCGATAGCATCCAAAGTATGAAGCCGTGATCGGTGTTATAGGCAAAAGGCGCATCAAGCGGCTTGCCATCGTAGAACGACGCACCAGCAAATGAGCCTTCTTTTGTCTGGAAATTGCCGTCAAGTAAGTTCGCACCTTGCACAAACAACAGGCCGTCGAGATACTTTTCAGCTTGCGCGTGCATTCCGCGATAATCCAACTGCCTTATTTGTATGATAGCCTCGTTGCCGCAAGCCCCGTAACTAAGCGTCGCCGCAGGCAAAATATACTCTCCGGATCGCGGATCTTTCGTGGCAGTAATTGCGACGTGCACGGGAACAAATCGGAAGAAATCCTCGATCATCTTGTCAGGAATCGATAGTTTCATTCCGCTGCGCACAAACGCCGTCCAAAACTCACGCATATCATTGAGTTTGGCATTGTAGTCAATAGAACCGAGAAGTTGGATATCCTCGTCGCTAGTTAAAGTGGGATAAGGGAAGACAAATGTGACTACATCTCGCTCGCTCCCCGTCAAATCTGCTTCGTAGTGGAAAGCGGTAGGAGTTCCCGCAGGTCCCTCGCGATTGTCGGAATATGGCTGTGTGAATGCACAACCTTTGCCAAGATCAATCCGCGCTCGAACAAGAGGCTTCTCGTATGGACGGACGATCCAATTAAACGACTGTGGCACATCGGGTCTGTCGACCCGACAAGCAAGCTCGTCGGAAGCGAGTTGTTCGGTGCGTGCCAGTCTGCCCACTGCAGATAGGATGGAATGCGAATACTCTATACTTTCGTGAGGTTCCCACTTGAGCCACAGGTGAGCGCGGCGATCGTCGTGAGCGATATTACGTATTTCAAAGCGCACCAATAATACTATGTCTTCGTCGCCACGTTTTTCGAAATATCGGCCCATATCTTCGCGCAAATAAGCTGCGAATGCTGTTTGGGTGTATTCGATGTCTCGATCGACCCAAGTTGACGTTATAATAGGTGCGCCGTCGGAACTCCATCTTTGTTCGCAAGCGTTTTCGTATTCTCGCCAATTGGGAAAGCCACCGCTTCCGAACCTAAAGTGCATTGCAACGCCAGGCCACAAAAGATTCTTAATATCTCTGCCCATAGCCTTGTTAGCACGCTTATCAACGAAAAAGTTACCGTTGTAGCGCAGTGCGAAACGCTGGCGAATGCCTTCACAACCAAGCGGACAATAACGACCTACAGGAGGATGCTGAAAAGGCGCTCGAAGCCTTGGTATCTCTTTCATTGCGCGTTCGAAGGTTTGCTCAGGTTCGTCGAATACGCGATCATAGATAGAAGGCTTGCCAGATTTCTTAAGGTGCTCGATAATCGTCTGCGGGTCGCGATTATCTCCGCCAGGTCTAACCAAAATGCCGTAGTCGGCGATGTATAGCGGTCTACCTGGCTCCTTCCTGCTGCAAGGACCGGCAGGATATGCCTCGACCTGGTGTTCCTCAACGTCACTTGCGCAGAATGAGAACGAATGGCGCGGATCGCGAACTGTAATCACCGTACGACGATGTGGAAAATCGTCGGCCGGCGCAGGAATGTATAGGTATTCGATGTGCGTCGCCTCACCGCGACGCTCAACATTCGTAATGTAGCCATTGTAGGCTTCTGCTTCAACGTCGCCAACTCCGAATATGTCAACCTCTCCGGTTTTCCACTCGCCTTTAGTGTATGCCTCGATAAGCTTCACTTTGGGCTGGGCACCTTCGGGAAACAACAGTCGGAACTTAAGCGCAGTTCGAAACTCAGCATTGAAGTCTTCGGCACTTTCAAGTGCACTAATATCCGGAATTTCGGTTATGTCAAGGTGATAAAAATCATAGATTACGCGGTTACCCTCAATAACCACATCCGAAAGCGCGGTAATCCACTGACCTCGATAGTGATCGTCGCGACCTATCCATCCTCTGCCGGCTCCGCGGCCTTCATCTCTAAATCTGAATGGCCAGTTTCTTCGCCAATACTGAACTTCAACATCTTGGGGATCAGGTATATCGCCTTCGTATGTAACCGCAATAGAGTAGATATCTCGTGGATCCTCCCATACAAGGCCAATGTGACGCCTGCCGGACCCATCAGGATCCGATGGCAAGTATGTGCCATCAGCTTTCAAGGCATCCACAAAACGCATTTTTCGCGGGTCGGAACCGTAGAAGTACTGAATTTTGCCAAAAGGCGCCATGTCTATTGGCATGCCCGGTGCAGGTGTTCTTTTGATATCAGGCATTTATCTCCTCCAACATTGTTCTAATTCGTTCAACAGTCTTTTGAACATAGGTGCGCACCGCTTCAGTTCCCCTATCGGCTGACGCTCCTGTACGCGGGTCCTCGCCTAGTATACCGTCCGTTGGGAAACTTAACTCGCGATCTTTAGGCAAGCGGGAAAGGTCCACTTTCCCCGGCAACAGAGACATCATAAAGCTGGTCTCTTCAGCCCCGCCGTGATCATCAGGGTGATCAGGTTCATGAAGTATTTCGTTTTCCTGAACAGCCCATGCCCATGCCGCCGACTGACGTGCATTAAAATCAGCAACCTCACGGCGCAAAACATCTCCGTGGCGAATACCCCAGTGCCCGAGTATGATTACTATGATCTTAAAGCCTGCTCGCGCAAGTTCTCGAAGGTAGTCTCTCGCAAGGACTGCTACAGTCTCCGCATCAAACTCCAAACTGTAGGGAAAGCCGAGACTTGCAACGGTAGTGTGTCCGCAGTAGACTGTCGGAAAAACCACCCCACCCATCTCGCGGCAGAGTTCATTAGCCAAGAAACTTGCCTTAAGTCCGTCTAATCCTAATGGATTGTGAGCACCGTGCCACTCGTGCGCTCCCCAAGGCAGATATGCTATAGGTGCGCGGGCTATCTCGGCCTCAAGTTCGCACGGGAGAGACGTAGCGAAGTCCAATACACAGACCTCCGATTCAAATTGCTGGTTACAAATTACAGATTAGAGGCTAATAGGGGAATAGTCCTTCTTGAAAAGCTCATGCAGGACTAAAATTAGAGCTTGGGTCTCACAAACGCTAAACAAGACGAGTCTTAGACCACCGTCTATACTTCGACTAGGACCGAGTAGGCGTATCGACCACAACGCCGTCCGGCTTCGGCCGGACGGCGTGGGCTTCTAAATACGAGAGTAGTTCATTGCGTTCGAAACGGGCGCCCAACACATAAGCATCAGCGCCGCCATAGAGCATTATTATGTGTCCGTTTAGCTCGCAACTGCCTGCAGGAAAAACACAATTCAGATTCCTTTCATGCGGCCAAGGAGAACATACCTCATACGGCGTTTCCGGCTCCAAAACATGCTCGCAACGACTCTCAACCACAGATTCTGGTTTTGCCGGGTCGAAGTTGTTGAAGTTGAGTATTGCGTAGCCAGCCGAGTAATCGCGTTCGCCAGTAGAGAGATAATTGCCTATGTGGTAGTCCGCAAGATAGCGATTGTTCCCGATCGGAATAGGCGCAGAGCCTGCTCCTAACCATGAGATTGCATATCGTGGATCCGGCAATGCCCTCATTATCGTTCCCAGGTCCTGCCAAGGACCAAGAGGTGATTGGCTGACTGCGATGGCGATGTTGAAATTGCTCTGGTGACCTACCATTGGCCTGTGTAACATTACATACATCCCGTCGATAGGTTCAGGCAGTAACACCGCGTCTTTGTTGGGATAGTCGTTAACGCTGCCGTGAACAGGACCGAGCTTGGTCCAATGGATCAAGTCGGTCGATATGGCCATGCAGATGTGTATGTTGTGGTGCACTGGCAAGTTCGGATTGAAGCCACAGTAGACCATATAGAACGTGTCACCGATTCGGGTTATGCGCTGATCCTCGACTCCGTTGTAATCAAAACTCATAGGATCATCGCTAGGCACCACAACCGGGTAGGCTAGCCTGCGCAAAAGTTCGAATTCCGAAGTAAAAACAGCAAGTCCGACTGACGAGCGCAGCGAGGGCCGACCGGGTATATTCTTAGGTATTCCGCGGTAGAAGACGGCAATTACGCCTTCACGGAGTCTTGGACTATCAAGATCGACATCGCCTAGAATTCCACGAATGAGTTCATCGTTTCGTGGAGATCTTGGTAGTCGGACAGCGGTTGGATTAAGCGTGAATCCGTTATCCCAGCGGTGAGGGTCCGCCGCAATCAGAGGCCTTCCTTGGTTGAGTCGCGTAACTTTGAGTCTTGTGCTCCGGTTTGGCATCATTTTTGACCTTCCTTGCTAGCACATAGGGCTCTTTCCCAAAGCGGGATAGTTTCCCACTTATATTGCACATATTGGGTAGCCCCTTTGACAATACTGCCCGCTCACGACGGTTCATGTTAGCACGAGCTCATTTTCTAGTCAAATATTGTGCAGTAATCGTGCCATAAAAACGTGTAGCGTTGTCGTTGAGAAAATTCGAATGCAAAACCCAGCACTTCTAAGAGGAGAAGTAAATTATAAAGGATGTGCAGGACTCTCATACCGCACGCGCTAATAGTTGTTGAGTAAAAACGACTGTGCACACGGGGGCAAGCATTGCGTCTCATGTTCGCATCGGCACTGGCCGGAATTTTGTGTATCGGTAGCGCAACAGCCGACGAAACGGTTCGATTCGTCGTATGTAATCAAACGCTTCATCGCATTGACCATCGACTTTTTGGCCAGTTCATGGAGCGTCCAAGTTGGGGTGAAATCGGCCCAGAAGCAGCATTGGTGCCGGGAACTAATGCTCTTCAGCTATCTGTCCTCAAACTGCTCAAAGAAATGAAGATACCGATATTACGCTTCCCAGGCGGAACCGATGTAGACTTCTTGGACTGGCGCGACATGGTGTCAAATGCGCCGGATCGCAGTCCTCAAAGGCCAATCAGCAAGGGCCACTTGGGCCATGAGGTAACCAACCGATTCGGCTATGACGAGTTTCTCCATTTATGCGAACAACTCGGAGCGGAGGCAATTTTAGTGGTCAATTTCCGCGACGGCCTTTTAGGCAAGCGTCCTTTGAAGGAGGCCGCACAACTAGCTGCAGGACTCGTAGCATACTGTAATGCTTCGGTAGGCGCTAAACTTCCGGTTGGAATGCCCGATTGGCCGTCGATTCGCGCGAAGAACGGTCGCGAAAAGCCATACGGTGTGAAGTATTGGCAAATTGGCAACGAGACATGGTTCTTCTTAGACAACGATATGGGCTCGATGAGCCTTGAAGAACGAACAAGGCGATATGTCGATTGCCTGGCAGCCTACATAAAGGCAATGCGGGAAGTCGACCCGTCTATTCAGTTTATCATCGACGGGCTGGGCTCTACGAAAACGACAGCGGATCTCGCGCGCAAAGAACTGGACGGCGCAATCTCGTACTTTGCACTGCATTGCTACACGCCTTGGGCAATTCGTGAAGTCAAAAAGGAAGACGGCAGCACGGTGCCGTTCGATAAGCTGACAGTTGAAGAAATTTGGAACGCTTGGGTCGCAGTGCCTGGAATGGACACATCCGGTTTGGCGTGCTTCGAGATGTGGGAGATAGACATGGCCAGACAGGAAGGCATAAAGCTTGCAATAACCGAGTGGAACTGGAACGGCTGGTGGCATCTTGTAGAAGGTGGTCCGCATCCGCCGCTTGATTCTTGCTGGGCGAAGGGAGTAGGTGCTGCAGGTTTCTTGCATGCGCTAATGCGTGCCGGAGACGTAATAGAGATTGGCTGCCAGTCGATGCTTGTTGGTACACGATGGGGAATCACAGCGATCCGCTCAGATCCTACCGGCAAGACTCCCGCATACTACATGCCTACAGGCCAAATAACGGCGTTCTACGGGCGACATCATGGAGATCGAATACTGAAAATACACTCGTCTGGCGTGCCCACTTACGAACAGCCTTACCAAATGTCTGGGATTCGACCTTATAAGAAGGTGGCCCTAATTGATGCCTTAGCTACTCGATCCGATCGCACAATCTTTTTCCATGCGATCAACAGAAGTTTCAATCGTGCGATAGAAATCGAGATTGACCTTTCGAACTTTAAAGCGATCTCATCGAAGGCTATACATCATTTGATCGAGGGCCGACTTAGTGATCATCCGCGCGAGGGCGAGCCGAGGCAAGTGGCTCGCGAATCCAGCCGAGAGATCAAAGTCAACGGGTCGATGCTGAAAGTAACGTTGCCGGCGAGAAGCGTGAGCTGTGTGGAGGTAGAGGTCCTAAGCAAGAATTAGACATCTCTGCCCACATCCGACCGTAGAGTAACCGGTCCGCCGCTTTATTGATCTCGTTAATCCCTCAAAACCTGCGTAGCATCGCATTTGACACCGGGCGCTCGCGTTGATAGACTGGTGCAAGGGCGTCCGTAATAGTCCGGTCGCCGACAGCGTGAATGAAGACTTTGGAATTAGCGTCTTACGCAAAGATTAACCTTACGCTTGAAGTCTTCGGCAAAAGGCTCGATGGCTATCACGAAATCGACAGCGTTGTGCAAGTGATCGATCTGAGCGATAGCCTGTGCATCTCCAAGGAAGAGCCCGGTGTGATTGATATCGAGGTTGACAAACCACAGGTTCCCTCCGGATCAGAAAACTCTGTCTATCGGGCTTGTGAGGTGTTCTTCCGAGCTGTCGGCATCAGCGGAGGAGCAAAGTGCCGAATTGCCAAACGCATACCCATACAGGCAGGATTGGGTGGAGGCAGTGGGAATGCTGCCGCCGCACTTATTGCTCTGAATAAGCTTTACGAAACGGGATTGACTGAATCGGAGCTTGTGGAGCTTGGTGCGAGTATCGGCTCGGACGTGCCATTATTCATAGTCGGCGGAACAGTCCGTATGCGCGGACGCGGCGAGCTTGTAGAATCGCTGCCGGATGCGCCGCAGCTTCACTTCGTGATCGTGAAGCCCGAGGTGAACGTCTCGACGGCTTGGGCCTATGCTGAACTTGACAAGCAACCTGAGCGTCGTCCAGCAAGAGCCAGTGACGAAGCCGAACGTGCTATACGACTTGGCGATCGTAATGCGCTGATTCGCTGCCTCTGGAACGATTTTGATCCGGTTGTCGGTGCAGCTATTCCTGAAGTTCGAAATGCCCGCTGTGCGCTGGAAGAAGTTGGCGCCGAGAAGTCAATGTTGTGCGGATCGGGATCGGCAGTATTCGGCGTGTTTGAATCGGCGGAGTCGGCCAAGTCCGCGGCCACACAACTGCGGAACCGTTATGTCGAGGTGTTCTCAGCAACCAATGTTGC
>Ga0272448_1002968_pt1 | contig 20654 bp, 27 predicted proteins | sample YNPCB0191_FD_202220 | JGI IMG/M metagenome (GOLD analysis project Ga0272448, IMG submission 202220) | Hot spring sediment microbial communities from Yellowstone National Park, WY, United States - YNP-CB-019-1 | ecosystem: Environmental > Aquatic > Thermal springs > Hot (42-90C) > Sediment... | reverse complement strand
CTACCACCATAAGGATGCTCACCGGGCTTTCTAAACCAACTGAAGGAGATGTCTTTATTCTTGGGCTGAGCATAAAAACAAAAATTACAGAGATAAAAAAACATATTGGTGTGGTTCCGGAAATTTCTAATCTCTATGATGAATTATCCGCAATGGATAATCTGATATTTATGGCGCAACTTTATGGTGTCCCTGCATTTGAGCGTAAGCAAAGAGCGCAAGAATTACTAAAAACCTTTCGGCTCTATGAGCGTAAAGACAGCCCTTTTCGCGCATTTTCCCGCGGTATGAAGCGGGCTTTGACAATTGCGGTTGCCTTGATTCATAATCCTAAAATTCTTTTTTTAGATGAGCCTACAGTTGGTTTGGATGTATTGGCTGCTCGTTCGCTACGTAATTTGATATCTAACCTTCGCCAGCAAGGGATAACAATTTTTCTCACTACCCATTATTTAGAAGAAGCAGACCTTTTATGCGACCGTGTGGCTATTCTGGTAAAGGGAAGAATTTTGACACTTGATACCCCTTTAAGTTTAAAGGCAAAAACTGATAAAAAATCATTGGAAGAGGCATTTATGAAGATTACTGGTTTAGAGCCAGAGATTTTAGCAATTGAAAAAGGAAAGTAAGATGTGGCGTGAAAACTGGCGCGGAATTTTCTATATCGCTTTAAAAGACATAAAAACATATTACCTTAAGCCGCCGGCAGTCAGCTGGGGCATTGTCTTTCCGATTACCTGGATTTTGGCCTTTTATTTAAGAAATCCAGGAGATTTTAAAGAATTAGTGCCAGGGTTAATTGCAATGACGATTCTTTTTAGCACAACTTCAGCCGAAGCAGTGGTATTAAATTTTGAACTAAGACTTGGCTCTTTAGAGAGATTGCTTTTAGCGCCAATCAGTATTGCTGCGGTGCTTCTGGGAAAGGTATTGGGAGGCGTTATTTTCGGTTTTTTAATGACCACCATCGTAACGATAGTTTCTGTGTTAGTGCTTAGGCTTCATCCCAACGTACTTTCCCTTATTTTAATAATTTTCCCCGCACTCTTTGTATTCTCATCCCTTGGCGCTCTTTTATGCGTAATGGTGAAAGAGGTTTTTGAGGCTCAGACATTGCTTAACTTCCCGCGGTTTTTGATGGTATTTTTAAGCGGAGTTGTCTATCCGGTTTCAAAGATGCCTTTAGCATTACAGTATTTTTCTTATTTATTGCCCCTTACTTATACCGTAGATGGGCTTCGATTATCATTTTCAGTCGCTTCAAATAAAATGATTTTTCTTTATACTCTGATACTTGTTGGCTTTTTTATTCTTTTTATTTTCCCAGCAATTAAGTTATTCCGAAAAAAATTTGAATAAAAGGAGAGTATTTCATTTATGAAACAAATAGTTGTTATCAGCGGAAAAGGCGGAACGGGCAAAACCGTGATTACAGCAGCATTTGCGGCTTTAGCGAAAAATTCCGCCGGAGGCGGATCCGCCTATGGTGGAAAAGTGATGGCTGATTGTGATGTGGATGCAGCGGATTTGCATTTATTATTGCAGCCGAATATAAAAGAACGCCATGAATTTAAAAGCGGCCAAACCGCAAGGATTGATAAAAAAATCTGTCAACAATGCGGCAAATGTATTGTTGCCTGCAGGTTTGGCGCTATAAGCCAGGATTTTGTAATTGACCCTATTTCCTGCGAAGGGTGCGCTTTTTGTAGTTATATTTGTCCGGTTGGTGCTATAAAAATGGAAGAAAATATTTCTGGAGAGTGGTTTATATCCGAAACGCGCTTTGGCCCTATGGTACACGCTAAACTGGGGATCGCCGAAGAGAATTCCGGTAAACTTGTTTCTCTGGTGAGAAAAAAGGCGAAAGAATTGGCAGAAAAGAATAATTGCGATTGGGTAATTATTGATGGCGCTCCTGGCATAGGCTGTCCTGTAATTGCCTCGCTTTCAGGTGTAGATTGTGCTTTGGTGGTAACAGAACCTACTCTATCCGGTATACACGACGCTATAAGGGTTATAGATGTAGCCAAACATTTTGGCGTTCCTGTAAGGCTTGTGATAAATAAATATGATTTGAATACTGAAATGTCAGAGAAAATAGAAAAGTATTGTAACAAGAACGGCATTTCTTTGATTGGAAAGATTAGATTTGATAAATCCGTTGTTGAATCAATGGCGGAGGGTAAAACTATAATGGAATATAAATCCCACTCCTGCGCGCAGGGGCGGGATAAAGATACGCCAGTTAAGAATGAAATTCAGGAAATCTGGGATATCCTGCAGAAAGGACTTTAAGAAGGAGGATAAGGATGCATAGGAAAATTGCGGAAAAATTCAGCAGCCAATGGGTAAAGGTAAAATTTTATGAAAAAGAGCCTCATTTGGACGGAGCAACTCGGCCTAAAAATATCAGGTTTTGCGAAGCGGTAAACTTGGCGATTACTCAGTCGGTTATCTTAAGTAAAGAAAGTCTTTCCTGCGAAAGCGCAAAATATGTCTTTGGCTGGAGGAAAAAATTTGATAATCAGCTTTTGGGTAGTTGTCAGGATAAATGTAAGGCTTCTGATAAGATTTTAAAATCGTTGTTATCAAATATCCCCCGCTTTAAGAAACCCTTTAGTCATATTGGATTGAATACCGATGATAAGCCGGATTTGGTGATGTCTTTTGTTACACCTGAAGATATGATGCGTATAATTAGGGTCTATAATAACCGTACCGGAAAAAATATAGAGGTTTCTTTGAATAGTATGATGGGACTTTGCGGTAATATCGCGGCTAAAACATATCTGGAAGGAAAAATTAATATTTCTTTTGGCTGTTTAGATTCAAGAAAATTTGCCGATATGAGGCGCTATAGTCTTGCCATAGGCATTCCACGCAAGTTATTTAAGGTTTTTGTTTAATATGGATAAAGAATTAGATATACCTTCTAAAGGATTATCTTCATTGCTTAATTTTAGCGGTAAATGTGCCTAATAAGGCAATCGCTGATTATTTATTAAAACCTTAATTTTTGTATTGAGGAGTGTTTATACAGAAAGTGAATGAGAAAGAAATATTAGAGCAGGAAAAACGGCTTAAGGAGAAGATGTCTAAGATAAAACACCCTATTATCGTCTTAAGCGGTAAGGGTGGAGTGGGTAAGACCACAGTAGCGGTTAATCTTGCCTATGCGCTTTCTCTTACTGGCAAGTCGGTCGGTATTTTAGATATCGATGTTCACGGGCCCAATATCGCAAAGATGCTTGGCATTGAAAAGTATTCTTTATATGGTTCTGAATTCGGAATCCAGCCGGTTGAGGTGTCGGATAGGCTTAAGGCAGTTAGTCTTGCTTTGGCAGGAGCTGATTCAGACCAGCCGATTATCTGGCGGGGGCCGATGAAGGCAGCGGTTATTAGGCAGTTTTTGGCTGATGTAAACTGGGGCGAGCTTGATTATCTCATTATAGATTCTCCTCCCGGTACAGGCGATGAGCCGCTTAGCGCCTGTCAGTTAATTCCTAATGTTAGCGGTGCCATTATCGTTACTACTCCTCAGGATGTAGCAGTTTTAGATGCGCGTAAAAGCGTCCAATTTGTTAAAGAATTAAAAATTCCGATTGTGGGAATAATTGAAAATATGAGTGGCTTTACCTGTCCACATTGCGGTAACGAAATAGATATTTTTAAACGAGGCGGCGGAGAAAAGGCGGCAGAAGAATTAAAAGTTTCATTTTTAGGGCGAGTGCCTTTTCAACCGGAATTCGTTGAATTCGGCGACAAGGGAACGCCGTTTGTTCTGTTTCAAGAAAAATCAAAATCTGCCGAAGCCTTTATGGGTATAGTAGAGAAGATAAAAGAATTTATTGGAGATAGATAATGAAACCCGTATTTAAATATATTTATGGCCCAGTTCCTTCTTGGAGATTAGGTAGTTCTTTAGGCATAGACCTGCTTTCGCAGGAAGATAAGATTTGTAATTTTGATTGCGTTTATTGTCAACTTGGCACAACAAAAAAACATACAGTCGAGAGGAAAATTTATGTTCCCATTAAAGAGGTCATCGAGGAATTAGAAAGACTACCGGCGGCACAAATAGATTATATTACTTTTTCCGGAAGAGGTGAGCCAACTCTGGCGGCTAATTTAGGCGAAGCGATAAAAGCCATAAAGTTGATTCGTAAAATTCCAGTAGCAGTTTTGACTAATTCGTCTTTAATGGATAAAGAAAATGTAAGAAAAGAGTTGCTCTTCTCGGATTTTGTGATAGCCAAATTAGATGCTTATTCTCCAGAGTCCTTACAGCAAATCAATAGGCCTAGTAAGGATATAGAATTTGCCAGTATTTTAGACGGTATAAAAGAATTTAGGAAAGAATACCAAGGAAAATTAGCATTGCAGATAATGTTTATAGATAAAAACAAAGACGATGTTAATAAATTAATCTACTTAACTAATTATATTAAACCAGATGAAGTTCAAATTAATACACCCTTAAGGCCTTGTAATATAAAGCCATTATCTAAGGAAGCAATTCTTAAAATAAAAGAAAATTTTATTTCTGCTTGTAAAAGAGAGTTTCGTCGCAAAGAAATCAATATAGTTTCCGTTTATGATGAAAGAGTGCTAAAAGATGTTTTGCCTGTAAGCGATGAAGATACCTTAAAAAGAAGGGGTAAGGTTTAATCGTAAAAATGTTAAGAGAAAAGTATGAAGACTTATTTAGATTGTATCCCTTGTTTTTTTCGGCAGGCGCTTGAGGGCGCGAGAATTATACAAGCATCTCCGAGGCAGCAAAAGTGGATTATAGATAAGTTTGCCAAAAAAATTCCGAAGATTTCGCTTAAATCCAGCCCTCCTGAAATAGCCCGTTTTGGATACGCCCTTTTAAAAAAAATAAGTCCTAACGGGGATCCTTATAAAAACATAAAGCAAAAAAGTAACCGTTGCGCCTTAAGACTATTATGGAAATTAAAGAATAAGGTAAACCGTTCAAAGGACAGTCTTTTAACGGCAACAGAATTAGCTATTGCCGGAAATATTATAGATTTTGGCGTAAAGAATAATTTAAACGTGAAAGCGGAGTTAAAAAAGATACTCGCAGAAGAAAGTAAGGTTATCCATAAGAAATCTATATTTCATTATTCCGAGTTCAGGCATGCCTTGAAAGGCGCAAAAAATATTTTATATCTGGCTGATAATGCCGGAGAGGTGGTATTTGATCGAGTTTTGTTAGAAGAAATAAAAAAACGATATCCCAATAAAGATATTTATTATGCTGTCAAGGCAAGGCCCATTATAAATGATGCCCTGTTTGAAGATGCCAAATTTTGTGGAATTGATAAGATTGCCCGAATAATTTCTAATGGTACGGATACTCCTGGAACGATACTTGCTTTATGCTTAAAAGAATTCAAACAAATTTATAAAAGTGCGGATATGATAATCAGCAAAGGCCAAGGTAATTTTGAATCTTTATCAAATGAGAAAAGGCCTATTTTTTTCTTATTTATGGTGAAGTGTCCGGTGGTGGCTAAGGAAACCGGTTGTAAAATGGGCGATATAGTGTTATTCTACAATTTAAACCCCGCCCTCCCTAAAAGAGCTTAGTAAATAGGAAGGAATGGCGGGGTAAAGAAAAATGGAACCATTAGAAATAAGAAAATATCCGGATAGTATATTAAGGAAAATAGCGTTTGAGGTAAAAGAGATTACAGGGCAGGAAGTAAGACTTTTTGAAGAGATGCTCTTTACTATGCGCCATTTTGCAGGGATAGGTTTAGCCGCTCCACAAATCGGGATTTCCAGAAAATTGATAGTTGCAGATATTGGAAATGGGGCGGTTATGCTGGCTAACCCTAAAATTCTGAAAGCAAAAGGAGCCGGTAAAATGGAAGAGGGATGTTTGAGTATTCCCGGCATAGGCGTGGTTATAGACAGGGCAGAAGAGATTATCGTAACCGGATTAAATGAAAAAGGAAAGGTTATTGAACTGAAAGCACAGGGGTTCTTGGCAAGGGTACTCCAGCATGAGATAGACCATTTAGACGGGAAATTAATCATAGATTATTTAAACCTCTTGGAGAAATTTAGGTTAAGGTTGCAAACACGAAGGAGAAACAGGGAATATGCCAATTTATGAATATAAATGCAGAGATTGCGGAAAAATCAGTGAATTTTTAGTTGGGGTTGGTAGGGATGCGCCTGAAATTAAATGTAGTTTTTGTAAAAGCAAGAAATTAGACAAAATAATTTCTGGAAGTTTTATCTCTACAAGCGGCCATATAATCGGCTCGCAAGGTGGGAAGACCTGTTGCGGTAGGACTGAAAGATGCGATACTCCCCCTTGCTCAGACGGCGGGGTTTGTAGAAGATGAACTACATACTTCGAATAGCTTTAGATAAAGATGTACAGACTAAAATTGGAAGTTTAGGAAGAATAAATTTTAAAAGAGGAGATTATCTTTACGTTGGCTCAGCCAAGAAAAATTTTAAACCAAGAATAGAAAGGCATTTGGTTAAAAAGAAAAAGATATTCTGGCATATTGATTATTTACTTTCTTTAAATGGTGCCAAAATAAAGCAGATTTGGACAACTAATAAAGATAAGGAATGTAAGATAGCAGAGTTTCTTTATAATAAGGGTTACAGTTTTATCGATAGATTTGGCAGTTCTGATTGTAACTGCCCTAGCCATTTATTTTTTATTAACAAAGGCGCAAAAAAAGTCCGGGATTTACTTAAGAAGAAAGGATTCGTTAAATATGCAGATAAAAATACTTTTTGATAAGGATGCCTTAGATAAAAAGATCCGCGTTGGATGGGGTGTTTCGTTTTTGATTGACGATAAAATATTATTTGATACCGGCGAAAAGGGGGAATGGCTACTTGAAAATATGTGTTCTTTAGGAATTGATATAAACAGAATTGAGGTGGTAGTGATTTCGCATGACCATTGGGACCACTGGGGCGGACTCTGGGATTTGTTGATACAGAGAGCTGGGCTTAAGGTTTATGCCTGCTCGGGGTTTGGTAAGGGATTTAAAGAGAAAGTAGAAAAATCCAAAGGAGAATTAATCGAAGCCGAGAGGTTTAAAGAAATTGCACCAAGTATTTATACCACAGGAGAAATCCCCGGCGCTTACCACGGAAAATATATAGCGGAACAGGCTATGGTGCTAAAGACAAATAATGGCCTTACGGTAATTACAGGATGTGCTCATCCTGGGATTTTAAAAATCCTTGAAAAAGTAAAAGCCAAATTTTCTGACAAGTCAATTTACTTTGTATTAGGTGGGTTTCATTTGATGGAACAAGATAGGCGCGCGATAGAAATAATCGCCGAAAATTTTAAGAAGATGGGCATTAAAAAAGTAGGTCCTACTCATTGTAGTGGAGATGAAGCAAGAGAGATTTTTAAAAAAATATATCAGGATAGTTTTGTAGACATAAAAACGGGACAGACCTTAGAGGTCTAAAAAAGATAAGGAATTAACAAGAAGGTTAAAAAAGGAGACTGATTTAGGATATGTTTTTCATCCCGTATAAATAATTTTTCCATCTTGTTGCTTCCCTTTGCAGTTTAATTCCAGAACTGCACAGGCAGCCTGATATAAAAAAATCCAGTGCCTCTATGTTTTTCTTTATCTTGGGGATTCTTCTGATGTGGTGGCTAAAAGGCCTTCACCATTAAAAATATGGATTTTGCCCATACCCCTGAACATTTAAATCCAGTTATTGTTTCTATTGGTGTGTTTGAGATTCGTTGGTATAGTTTAATGTATGTGGTAGCATTTTTGCTTACTTATCTTCTAGCGCTTTATAGAATTAAAAAAGAAGACTTTAAATATACCAGAGCCATAATTTCCGATTTTATGCTTTGGGCAATCTTTGGGGTTTTAGTAGGGGGTAGGTTAGGATACGTTTTATTTTACGACCTTAAATATTTTTTATCTGAGCCATTAAGAATAATATTTCCTTTTACTTTTTCCGGCGGATTTCATTATACGGGAATCTATGGAATGTCTTACCATGGCGGATTGCTTGGCGTCTTATTTGCTTGCGTTCTTTTTTGTCATAAACACAGGATAAACTTCTGGCGGTTTGCGGATTTTTTTAGCCCAATTATTCCTTTGGGCTATACCTTTGGCAGAATAGGTAATTTTATCAATGGTGAACTTTGGGGTAGACCCACTCATTTGCCTTGGGGGATGTATTTTCCTTTGGATACAACTGGTCAACTTCGGCATCCTTCTCAACTTTATGAGGCGTTCTTTGAGGGGCTCTTTCTTTTTGCGCTCCTTTGGTCTTTAAGAAAAAAAAGATATTTTGACGGTTTTCTTTTTGCGCTTTATCTTATGGGTTATGGGGTGATAAGATTTTTCCTTGAGTTTTTCCGCGAACCCGATTCTCAACTTGGATTTATCCTTGGGCCTTTTACTATGGGCCAAGTTCTTTGTCTTGAAATGGCATTAGTTGGTTTCTTAGTATTTTATTTGAAATCCAGGAAAGCAAATAATAAAGATAAATATGCCAATCTATGAATATAAAGGCAGGGGTTGTGTTGTAATTTATATTATTACAGGAGAAATACGTCGTGTTTAAAAAATAATGGTTCAGTACAATAAAATCAGAGGGCAATAGTTTATGAAAAACGTTAAACCTTTTGTTAAAGTGCTTAATGGTATGCAGCAGTTTAAGCGTATATTTGGTAATTCTAATAAGAAAAAAGGCTTATCTGCAGGATTTGTAGTTCTTAAAAAAGGTTGCTCAGTGGGATTTCACAATACAGCAAAAAAAGAGGAGATTTTGATTGTTTTGCATGGCAAGGCACAGGTCAGTATCGCAGACAAACATTTTATTTTAAAAAAAAGCATGGTATTATATATTCCGCCAAATACTTTACATAATGTGAAAAATGTAGATAGGCAGCCACTTAAGTATTTATATGTTACCGCAGCAGTGTGAAAGGATTCTATGCATGAGATAAGATTTATTAATGAAATATTTACTGTTTTAAAAGAGAAACTGGCTAAAGAAAAGGCTACGGAGCAGGTTGTAGTTAATGTCCGGCTAAGCCCTTTTAGCCATATTACTGCTCAGGGGTTACAGGAATCTTTTATGGAGTTAATCAAAGGAGAAAATTTTAAGAATGTGCGGCTTAACGTTTTACCTCTTGAGATATTATTAGAGTGTAAAAACTGCAAACGTACCACACGAATTACCAAGAGGGTATTCGGTTGCCCTTTTTGCAACAGTGTGGATGTTAATATTCAAATTGACAAAGAATTTATTATTGAATCCATAGAGGTAAATAAACAAGCATAAAATGGCAGATTTTAAGCAGATTGATGAAGCAAGAAAAATATTAGGATTAGACGAAGAGGCAAGCATAGAAGAAATCAAAGAAGCCTTTCGGGATCTAAGCCTTAAGTACCATCCTGATAGATGTAAAGAACAAGATAAAAAACACTGCGAGGAGATGATTAAGAAGATAAATCAGGCAAAGGAGATTATTTTGGCTTATTGTGCTAATTATCGCTATTCTTTTAAAGAGAAAGATGTTAAAAGGAATATTCTTGATAAGGAGACCTATCAGCACTTAAAAAGATTCTTCGATGGCTGGTGGGGGGACCTGGACTTGTAATGAGCATTTTTGATAAATTCTATAAGAAATATGATATCTGGTACGAGAAGAATAAGTTTGCTTACCTGTCTGAATTGGAGGCGATTAAAAAGGTCTTACCAAAAAGAGGCAAAGGATTAGAAGTTGGTGTAGGAACGGGAAGATTTGCTGCACCCTTAGGTATAAAATTTGGAATTGACCCTTCTAGGAAAATGCTTGAAATTGCCAAGAAAAGAGGGATAGAAGTAAAATTGGGATATGGAGAAAAATTACCTTTTAAAAATTCCTTTTTTGATTACGTCGCAATTATCATAACTCTTTGTTTTGTAAAAGACCCTGTAAAGGTATTGGACGAGGCAAAGAGGGTTTTAAAGAAAAATGGGAAAATCATCATCGGTATAATAAATAAGGACAGTTTTTTAGGAAAGTTTTATCAGAGAAAAAAGAGCGTATTTTACAAACAGGCAAGATTTTTTAGCGTCAAAGAGGCTACGTCGTTACTTAAGAAAATAGGATTTATTAGATTTTCTTATTACCATACATTATTTAAACTTCCAGATAAGATAGATTCAATTGAGAAACCAAAAAGAGGTTTTAATAAGGGTGGTTTTGTGGTAATATCAGGAGAAAAAAGATGAGGGTATTTATCAAATTATTTGCACTTCTATGTTATATATGCCCCTTTTGTATAATTGCCAGGGCATTGCCAGATTCTAAGTTTGCAAAAGGTATGAAGAGATTTGGCAAGTTTTGCCCTTTTTGTATAGCCTATGCAAAAGTTAAGGCAAGCAGGGTTTAAGAAATGATAATATATTTAACTTAGATGCAGCCAGGAGAAACTTGCATAGTCAAATAGATTCATGTAGGTTGTGGTTTAATAAGGAAGATTCAGGGTGTGGGGCTAAGGCCAGACAAGAAAATAACTATAGAGAGGCAAAATGCTGGATCAAGCGTTAAAAGAAAAAGCACTCAGGGCACAGAGAAACGAGATAACTGAACATATAATCTATAAAAGGCTTGCTTGTATCGTAAAACCAAAGGAGCAAAGCGATATTTTAAAGCGGATATCAGATGAAGAATTCGCTCACTATGAGATTTTTAAAAGCATAACGCAAAGCGATGTCCAGCCAGACCGTTTCAAAGCCTTCATTTGCGTATTTATTTCCCGCGTCTTCGGGTTGAATTTCGGGCTTAAACTTATGGAGAAAGGCGAAGATATGGCGCAGGATATTTATGACGGTAGTTTGAAAGAGGCTTCGCCTAAACTTGAGGAAATACTCAATGATGAGAATAGGCATGAAAACGAACTTATCAGCCTGATAGATGAAGAACGCTTAAAATATATAAGTTCTATGGTTTTAGGTCTAAATGATGCCTTGGTAGAGTTGAGTGGTGCCTTGGTAGGGTTTACTTTGGCGCTTCAGAAGACAAGCCTTGTGGCTGTCGTAGGTTTGATTACGGGAATCGCTGCGTCTTTATCCATGGCAGCCTCCGAGTATCTTTCTACCAAACAGGAGGAAACAGATAAAAACCCCCTTAAGGCAAGCATATACACTGGTTTTGCTTATATCGGAACGGTAATTCTTTTAGTATCTCCATATTTCCTGTTTAAGAATATATTCCTTTGTCTCACTTTCGTTATTTTAAATGTGTTGCTTTTGATATTTATTTTTACCTTTTATATATCAATTGCCAAAGACCTAGATTTCAAGAAGCGGTTCCTGGAGATGGCAGGGATCAGTTTGGGGGTAGCCATAATTAATTACTCTATTGGCCTCATAATAAGACATACTTTTAGAATAGATGTTTAATGCGATTAGAGTTTTTTCTTTCGTTTGCCCGTCTTTTTTGTCAAATATGTCCCACAGATGGGGTCAGAATTAATTTTGAAGGCCCTTTTTAAAATCTGCTTCTTTAAGTTAACCCGCAAAAAGATACAGTAAAATGACAGAATAAAAAAATAAATCTGACCCCATTTTTGACCCATTTGTCTTTAAAGGATTTTACACAATTTGCTTGACGTTTACCATGAGCAAAAAGTGCTTTTAATTTTTAATCTTTTGTTATATAATATCTCCTAGATAATCCTCGTAACAAGATACTTGTATTATAATATCATATTGATTAATAAATCAAGCAGAATGTTAGCTCAAAATGTCAAAAAACTAAGAAAGCAAAAGAAATTATCTCAAGAGAAACTCGCCCGTCTTGCTGATATCTCCTATAATACGGTAGTAAAAATTGAAGGTGGAAAAGCCGAAAATCCTACATTTGAGACACTTTCAAAATTGGCCGATGCTTTTAGTATTTCAATAGACGAATTAGTTGGAAGAAATAATAAAAAGAAATGAGACTATGAAAACAAACGGACAGGTTATAGATTTATGGGTTGATTTAGAAAAAGAACAATACGACTGGAAGAAAGATGTTATTGTTAATAAATCAAAACTATTAGAAAAAATAGAAGAAGCTGAAAAATTGAATAATGTCACTCAACTAAAAAGATATATTTTTTCTATAAAGTCAGTAGTTAATTATCCTAAGAGTGATAGAGACGGATTATTAAATATTGACCAGAATGGCGATACTATTGTTTTAAAGAAAGGCGCACTTATTGAAGAATTAACGCAAATAGAAGAAGCGCACACTATTGAAAGAGCAAGGTATTATCTTGACCGGTTAAAAAAAGGCATAAGTGAAATAAGGACAAGTAAAATTAACGATATAAATTTAAATCGTTGGAAAGAATATCAAGAAATCATTACTGATAGCCTATGGATTTTAGATAAAAGGGATACTTCTGGCGCACATTTAGGTTGGTATTGGGGTAATTTTATCCCACAAATACCCCATCAATTAATGTTACGCTATACAAAAAAAGAAGATTGGGTTATAGATCCCTTTGTGGGTAGTGGCACAACATTAATTGAATGTAGGCGCTTGGGGCGAAATGGCATTGGCATTGAATTAAATCCTGACGTTGCAAAGGAAGCAAAGAATTTAATCAAAAAAGAAACTAATATTCATAATGTTATTACCGAAGTAGTCACCGGCGACAGTAGAAGAGTAAATTTAAGAGAAACTTTAGATAAATTTGGCGTAAAAGAAGTTCAGCTTCTTATTATGCATCCACCCTATCACGATATCATTAAATTTAGCAAAAATAAGGAAGATTTATCTAATGCTCCGACAACAGATGATTTTTTTAAAATGTTTGGAGAAGTTCTAGATAATACGACTCCGTATTTGGAAAGCGGAAGATATCTTGGTATTGTCATCGGCGATAAATATTATAAGGGCACATGGATTCCTCTTGGGTTTTATATAATGAATGAAGTTTTAAAGAGAAATTTCTCTTTAAAGAGTATCATTGTAAAAAACTTTGAACAAACAAGAGGCAAGAGAAATCAACAGGAATTATGGCGGTATAGGGCATTAGTGGGCGGATTTTATATTTTTAAGCACGAATACATTTTATTATTTAAAAAGGAAGAAGCCAGAAATGCCATTGCTTAGCACTAAAGATGTAAGAAATCTTAAATTAAGCTCTATTCCGCTAGATAAACTTAAAGAATTTGCAAGAAGTATTGGACAAAATAATACAGGAAGCGCTACAGATATGATTAAGAGGCTTATTGATATTCAAGATATTGATCCTAAAATTGATACTTTCATTAAGCAACAATATTCCCTTAGGATAAAAGAAAGAAAAAATTTAATAAGCGATGAAGATTTAATAAAAGAGTTGCATAAAGTTAAAGATTTCTCATGGGGCGTAGTCCAGGGGCAACTAGACCAAAAAATTCAAGCAGAATACGTAAGAATAATCGTCCGCTACGATGATTTAATTAGCAATGTTAAAGCAAAACTACATGATGATGTTACTTCATATGTGATTTGTACTTGGTATAACCACTGGACCACTGTTTTAATAGAAGAGCACATAAGCCAGCATCCAAAAGTGATTCCTACCTTAAAAAACATAAAGGGGATTGATATTTTTATTGATGGTCAACCCTTTGATTTAAAAACAACTTATCTTCCTCGCGAATATAACGCAGGGGATGCATTAAGAAATCCTAAAAATTTAGCTATTTGGCTATATGAAAATCAAGGAGCCCAGAGATTTGGGGCAGATAATAGATTATTTGTAATTTTATTAGATACAAAAAAGCCAGAAGAAAGCTGGAAGTTAAAAAGAAATTTTGATTTAGTCTTTTCAAAGATAGATGAATTTTTTAATAAAGAAAAAGTTTCTTCTGCCGATGAAGTAGTTTTTGGTTTTGCGAAGAAGACTTATACAGCAGTCTCTAAAGTTCTTTTAATATCGGCATAAATAGATTATGCATTAGCAATATTTCATATAATAATAAATAATATCAGAATTAAGAGGTAATGCCGACGAGCCAAGCAAGTGCCGAGCGACACGAGTCTCCGCTAGAGAACATGGGAGATATGGCTTCCGCATCTGCTGGGGACGGCTCCTAAAAAATAAATTACTCGGTTGTGCCTAAATCTTTCAAGCACTAAGATAGGCACTCCGTTTAATTTTTGGGAAGGATGCCAGAGTGGTTGAATGGGGCGGTCTCGAAAACCGTTGAGATGAAAGTCTCCGCAGGTTCGAATCCTGCTCCTTCCGTTATATCTTGTCATATAATTTAAAAAATGCGTAAATTAATAGAAAATTTCTTTAAATTAAAAGACTTAAATACCGATGTACGCACCGAAGTTATTGCCGGTTTGACCACCTTTATGACTATGGCTTATATTATCTTTGTGAATCCGGCAATGATTTCCCAAACTGGTATGGATTTTGGCGCAAGCATGATGGCAACCTGTATCTCTGCAGCAATAGCCACCTTGATGATGGGCATATATGCTAATTATCCGATTGCCCTTGCCCCTGGAATGGGAGAAAACGCCTTTTTTACTTATACCGTATGTCTGACTATGGGGATTTCTTGGCAGGTGGCTTTGGGTTGCGTTTTTATTGAAGGTGTTATTTTTATTATTTTAACTTTAACTAAAATCCGCCAAGCCCTTATTGAGGCAATTCCAGCTTCTCTGCGCTACGGCACTGCCTGCGGGATTGGTATACTTATTGCCTTTGTGGGTTTGATTGATGCCGGCATTGTTAAAGGACATCCTTGGACCCTCGTTACCTTGGGTGATTTACTGAATCCCGCCGCAGTTTTGGCAATATTCGGTTTAATTATCACCAGTATCCTTTTGTTTAAAAATATCAAAGGGGCAATGCTCTGGGGCATATTGATTACTGCGATAGTCGGAATTCCTTTAGGGATTGTCAAATATCAAGGTTTATTTTCTCTTCCTCCTTCAATTATGCCGACACTTTTTAAAATGGATATTATTGGGGCATTAAACTGGGGTCTGCTTTCTATTATCTTTGTCTTTTTATTTATGGATATTTTTGATACAGTGGGGACTTTAGCAGGAGTAGCAGAATTGGGTGGTTTTATGAAACAAGGAAAGTTTCCCCGCGTTGGTAAGGCGATGCTTTCTGATGCGGTAGGAACTTGTGTTGGAGCGGCCTGCGGTACACCCACGGTAACCAGTTATATTGAAAGTGCTGCGGGTATTGCCTCAGGCGGTAAGTCAGGTTTAGCCAGCGTAGTTACTGGATTGGCATTTTTGGTCGCCATATTTTTTTATCCCTTGGTAAAAATGATTGGCGGAGGTTATCCAATATCTGGCGGTGTGATTCTTAGGCCTGTTACTGCGCCTGCCTTAATTTTAATCGGCAGCATGATGCTACATTCAGTAGTAAAGATTGACTGGAAGGATTATAGCGAATCCATCCCGGCGTTTTTAGTGATGATTATGATGCCACTTACCTTTAGTATTGCCACGGGTATTGCCTTTGGTTTTATCTGTTACGCAGCTTTAAAATTATTTACGGGCAAGGGAAAAGAAGTTCACTGGTTGGTTTATCTTTTGGCGGCATTGTTTATTTTGCGCTTCTTATATTTAAAAGCAATGTAAGAAAGATGAAAGATTTAGGAGAGGTGCTGGAGTGGTTGAACAGGCACGCCTGGAGAGCGTGTGTCCTGAAAGGGACCCAGGGTTCGAATCCCTGCCTCTCCGTTTATGTAAGAAATTTACCATAATTTAAAAGAGGTAATTGGATATGGACCCTTTTGTTATTACACTAAATATAATTGCATTTTTGATATATTCTACTATATGCATAATCAGCACAATCTTTACATTCTCCCTCGATACATATAATAAGTTAGATGAGTTCCTTAAGATAAATATTATCAAGCCTCATATACTTACGCCTATTGAGATGAATATTTATTACATTGATTCCTGGTTAATGTATAATAATAAAATAGTGGGGCCCCTTTTAATATTGCTTTCATTGGTGGATTTAAAACTTTCTTTTGACATTATTAATAGCCTTTAAAAAAATTTTGCGCCTGTGGCTCAATGGATAGAGCGACGGCCTACGGAGCCGAAGGTTGGAGGTTCGACTCCTCCCAGGCGCATTATAATAGTAGAAAGTCGAACCTAAGGGGGTGCTGGCGCGACGAATAAGGAGCGCCGTTTAGCACGCCGCCGAGTGAGTGAGGCGGCAGGGGTCGCAGTCCCGGCGAATAAGCCGGGACATGCTTTGCGACGCCCGGCGAGTCGGTGAGCCGGGGGGCTGTATAGAAGTTCCCCCACGCTTTTGGAGTGACAGCGACCCGCCACGCATTATTGCGGGGAGCGCCAGAGGGGCAAAGCCCCTATGGGGAGCGAGCCAGGATATTTATATATAATAGGCGAGCGACAGGTTCGACTTCTGCCGCTCCTGTGTAAGTCGAACCTAAGGGGGTGTGGGGGAAAAGTTCCCCCACGCTTTTGGGGTGACAGCGACCCGCCACGCATTATGGCGGGGAGCGCCAGAGGGGCAAAGCCCCTATGGGGAGCGAGCCAGGATATTTATATATAATAGGCGAGCGACAGGTTCGACTCCTCCCAGGCGCATTTAAATTTAAGAATAGATTATAAAGAAAGGAGCCAGAGATGGAAGGAGAAGAATTTGTGCTTAATCTGTTAAAAATATTTTTTATGGTTACCAGCCCAATTACATTCATAGTAGGTCTATTTTTATTATACGACATTGAAACCTATCAACGCATAGAAAGATTTCTTGGCAGGAGTTACGGGGTTTCAAAGAAGGTGTGGCTTAAGCAATTAGAGAAGAACAGGGAATCGCTACAGATGTTTTTGATTAAAAGAAGGCGCATAATTGGCGTTGTGTGTTTGCTTAATTCGCTGGCTGCTTTTTTTATAAACTCATTGTTGCTTAAAAGATAACAGAATCCGTGTTGAAAAAACATATAGAATTTATGCAGGAGGCCTTGAAGGAAGCCGAGAAGGCCTTTTCTGAAGATGAGGTCCCGATAGGGGCAGTCGTAGTCTATAAAGGAAAGATAATCAGCCGCGGACATAATCAGGTTGAACTCCTTAAAGACCCTACAGCCCATGCGGAGATGCTTGCTTTAACCGCCGCTTGCAATTATCTTAATGCAAAATGGTTGAGCGAGGCATCGTTATATGTTACAATTGAACCTTGTAGTATGTGCGCAGGCGCATTGGTGCTTTCACGCATAAAAAATTTATATTTTGGCACAGCAGACCCCAAGGCAGGCGCCTGCGGTTCGGTTATAAATATTATAAACAACAAGAAGTTAAACCATCGCATAAAAGTAAAGAGTGGCATTTTAGAAGCGCAATGTAGTTCTTTATTAAAAGAATTTTTTAAGAAGAAAAGAAAATAATTTTGGCATAGGAGAGGTGGCAGAGTGGTTGAATGCAGTTGCCTGCTAAGCAATTGGCCTGGGTAACTGGGCCCCTGGGTTCGAATCCCAGCCTCTCCGCCAGTTAGGAAATATAATGGATGGGAAAAGGATAAAATATGGATAAAGAGAGATTTGAAATTGAGAATGAGATTCTGGATAAGTTAGGCGGGAAGGTATCTTTATTCCAGGATGCCGCCTCCAAGCGCGAGATAATGTTTCAGGTTTTCTTGGAGGTGTACAATTCTTCAAAATATCAGAAATTTATCAGAAGGTCTAAGGGATTGGAGTTGGAGGGCTTTTTTAATGAATTCCTTTCATATGGTATAATTGAAGAATTTCTTGAGGACCCGGAAGTTGAAGATATAATGATAAATTATCTTTCCCCAATATATATCCATAAGACAGGTTTGGGTTTGATTAAAACCGAGAAGAGATTTTCTAGCCGCGAGGAAATAGATTTATTTATCAAGAAGTTAATAGTATTCTCAGGAAGAAAGACGATTAATAAGATAAATAATGTAGAACTTTCCAATATAAAAGGAAGGGTCAATATAGTATTTTCTCCTTTTGGTCCGCAGATAACCATAACCCGGGCTAAGGAGAAACCGTTAAGCATAATTGAATTGGTGGCGAATGGCACACTTAATCCGCAATTAGCCGCCCAATTCTGGCTTTATGTAGAGGGATTAGGCGTTAAGCCGGCAAATATTATTATTTCCGGCGGCCCAGGCGCAGGTAAAACTACTTTTTTAAATGCCCTTTTTAGCTTTATACCGGCTACAGACCGCATTGTGCTTATTGAGGATACCCTTGAGTTAAATACTGATGCGGAAGAGAATTGCTCCAGACTTGAGAGCGACGAAGACCTTAGCCTAGCAGATTTGGTAAAGAACTCCTTGCGTATGCGGCCAGATAGGGTTATTGTCGGCGAGGTAAGAGGTAGGGAGGCGCAGGATTTGATGACTGCCATGAATATAGGAAAATACTGTATGGGCACCCTGCATGCCTCAACCGCCCGCGAAACAATAATGCGTCTTGAGAATGAACCGATGCGCGTGCCCTCCGCACTTATCAATCTGGTTGATGCATTTGTGATAATGCGCAGGTATAACATAAATAACAAAATTATGCGGGTAGTTGGGGAATTGGTAGAGACAGCCGGCATGGAAGAAAAAATGGTTTTATTATCAAGCCTGTGGTTTTATGATTTATCCAAAGGCGCATTTCAGGAATCCGGGGTAAGCAGTATATATAGGGATAGGTTAGCACAGATAAGCGGGAAAACCCCAAAGGATATAAATGATGAGTTAAGGATACGCACTAATCTTATTAAAATAATGCTAGCGAGGAATATCAAGGGCATAAAAGAGGCAGCAAATTTTTTCCGTAACTACGCAGTAAATCCAGAAGGGGTAATGGAAGGATTGGGTTTAAAAAGACAGGACTTGCTCAATTACAATAGCGCTTAAATAAATGAGGTGGCAAAATGCTTAAAAAAATCTTTATGACCTTAATCGGTATTTTTTTTATTAACCACGTTTATGCCCAGGGGGTGCTTACGAAAGAGCCAATTGCGGTTTTGGAAACCAATCAGGGTAATATTGAAATCAGGCTTATGCCTAAGGTGGCGCCTAAGGCAGTGGAGAATTTCACCAAACTTATTGAGAAAGGTTATTATAACGGGATAGTTTTCCACAGGGTAATAAAGAATTTTATGATTCAGGCTGGGGATCCCACTGCAACAGGTATGGGTGGAGAGTCAATATGGGGTAGGCCATTTGAAGATGAATTTGACCCAGCAGTTAGATTTGATCGCCCTGGACTATTAGCCATGGCAAATGCCGGACCGAATACAAATGGCAGTCAATTTTTTATCACCACTGTGCCGACGCCATGGCTGAATATGAAACATACTATTTTTGGCGAGGTTATCTCTGGTTATGATGTGGTGCAGAAGATAGAAAACACCCCAACTGATGCAGGGGATAAGCCTATTTCTCCGCAACGGATTATCAGGGCTTATCTTAAATAAAGTTAATCTTGACCTTAAGAAACCTATGGCGTAAAATAACCTTAGGACATTATAAACAAAAAGGGGAATTTTAGAATGAGTAAATGCCCTAATTGTGGCAAGCCATTGGATGAAGATAACCTTCTTAAATGCCCGCATTGCCACATTGATGTGCCCACCTATATAAAGGTCAATTTAGATAACCTTAAAAAAAGCAAGGACTTTCTCTCTTATTACAAAGAACGGATAGACGCCGAGGTTACCAGAAAGGTAAAGGCGCAGATATTTAAATACATCGGGTTGGTATCCTTTTTATGCCTTGGTGGTCTTTTTATAATTTATCTTAACAATAGGTCAATCGCCCATAAGATTATTGAGGAAAGTATAACCGGGCAATTCAGGGATCAACATATAAAAGGCGTATTGGATAGCGTAGCGATAGGCAAGACCCAGGAGATTATCAAGAAGGAACTTGCGCCTCAAATTGAAAATGCAAAGAAACTCACAGAGAATGAAATTAATTCCTTTCGTTCCTACCTGGATGATTCCAAATCCCGCCTCGGAGAAGAATACAATAAATTAGTCACAGAGGCAGAAATGCTTAAAGAACGCAACCGCTTAGCGAAATTGGCTAATATCGCTATATCCGAAGGCAGTCGTCAAGCCCTGCAAGAATTGGAAGATGTTATAAAAAATCCTTTGAAGCAGGATTTGGCGGAAGTAGCAATGGCTGAGATAATGCGCGTTAAGGCATTTTACGCAACTACAAACAGGATTAAAGGCCGTTCCGTTAATTATGCCAGTCCCGCCGGTATAGTAATAGTGGATGATAAAATACCCACTGATACGCTTATTTCAGAATTAAGGCATAATCCGGATTGGCAGATACGCGCAAAATTCGCTGAATTATTAGCGAGCCGCAAGGACCCATCTGTTGTTGAGGCGCTTCTTATGGCTGCCAAGGAGGATGCTCACCTGGAAGTGGTAAAGATGAGCCTAGAGTCGTTTGCAGCCATAACAGGTTTTAAAAGCAATGACGTTTTTGATTACGCCTCTGCCGTAAAATGGTGGAATGAGAATCAGAAATCGAAACATTAATCAAAAATAAAAAGGAGGCAATATGGAGGTGAAGGATTTAGGGAAAACCTCAACAGGGATGCAGGCTAACCTTGCAGCGCTTTTAAGTTATCTCTTGGGGTTTGTTACAGGAATCATATTTTATGTT
>Ga0272448_1002966_pt1 | contig 20658 bp, 11 predicted proteins | sample YNPCB0191_FD_202220 | JGI IMG/M metagenome (GOLD analysis project Ga0272448, IMG submission 202220) | Hot spring sediment microbial communities from Yellowstone National Park, WY, United States - YNP-CB-019-1 | ecosystem: Environmental > Aquatic > Thermal springs > Hot (42-90C) > Sediment... | reverse complement strand
ACAACGACTCTTCAAATGCTGCACTTGGCTATGGTGCCCGACGACCTGCCTACGTGCCGCTGCCGTTTGATATGCTCTTCCGTGAAGTTTCGGATTCCCTTGCGCTGATCCTTGCCTATGGTGTGTATCACAACCTTATTTCGTTTGAACCCTACCGCAGGGAATCCATAGAGCGAGTGTTAACAGAAGATGAGGATTTTCACAACCAGTACCGCGCCTGTATTGAACGGCTTGTGCGTGAAGCACAGTTTCAGAACAGAACCATTGACCTCTTTCTCTGTACCCTGCCGTATTACAGCTCGGTGGGATATCTTTTTGATTCAGAAGATTTAGAGTTTTATCTTCGCAAAGTTAATGCTCGCTACACAGTGCCTCCGTCATTTAAGCGGGTCACCGAGCCCGGTGCTGAAATAGACGATTACACCCGCGGCGATCGGATTTCCCTTATAACGTTTTTGTGCATGTATGTGCTGCTCAGTCAGGGATATGACGTTTCCTATGTAAATCAGGTGATAGATACCAGCGGAATACAACGGGACGGGCTAGTGCTTTCTGAGCAAGAGCAGGCAGATATCAGAGAGCGGATTGACCGTTTCAATGAACGTATTGAAGCTACGGCTGCACAGTACGGCGCGCAGGTACACGTTGTGCATATCGGCGAGTATTTGAATGATGTGCTGACCGGAAAAATTAAACTGAGTGTCAACGGCATACCATTCACGAGGCGGTGGGGAAGGGGAAATTCATTTACCCTTGATGGGGTACATCCGGGCTATACTGCTCATGCCCTGATTGCAAATTTTTTCATCAGTACCCTTAACGAAGAGCTCAGTCTAGGTGTTTCACCTCGTGACCTTGAGGCTCTTATACTCCGCGACCCTTATATTGATCATGACGGTGACGGCTGGGTGCCGGGACCATCATATTCTGTATCGGGTATTCCAGAACTGCTTTTTCTTTTCCGCGATCCTGACGACAGTGATCCCGACGTTCAGCCGGTCATGCCTGATGATATCTGGCAGCGCATTTCAGAGGCTCTGGTGCAGTTGCTGATATGATGAAACCTGCATTGAGCGATATATCAGGTGCCGATTCATGCAAACGCATGCAGGCAATGGCGTTGAGCGGATTCATGCGGTGCGCTCTATTCACCCGGAAGGTGAATCGCTCCGCATGCCGCGCAGGCAGGCACGGACGCCTGCCGAGCATAAGCGAAAACGCCGTTGCCTGCATGCGATGGACGCAACAATCGCTCAGTTTAGGTGAAACATGATGGCTCGGGTGATCAACGGTGCATCACCCATACTCACTTTTAGGAAAGGAGAAATAGCTATGACACGAAGAACACTATATGTCGCTTTTTTTCTGATACTGTTGCTCGCAAGGGGGACTGCACATTCTGACAACGACATAAGATATTTTTTAACATTGCCTCCGGGAGGGCCACCCCTGTTGACGACTACAACCGATTCACAAGGGTATACACTTTGGAAAACCGAGGGAAACCCATCCTGCGAGTATGCCGATCACGAGCTCACCATCAACGTTGACGTAGCCCCCGAAGAAATAACAGATAGCAGTCTGATCGTGAGTGCTTACGATGTTGACTATACCGGCGATCCTGCCTGTGCCGGAGGACCTGAAGTTGACACCGTAACGCTCAACGGCACGAATCTGGGTATCCTTCGGGGCGCAAACGACTCTTGGAGCACTACTCGTTTCAGTGTCAATCCCGGCATTCTCCGGCAGGGCGACAACACCGTCCATATTGATACCGACTCAACCAGCACTGGCTGCTGGTGTGTCGGCATCGGGTATGTAGCTCTTCGAGGCAAGGTCGGCAATTTTCAGGTGAAAAGCGTTACTCCACAGAACAAGGCTGAATGTGTTGACTGGGAAAATCCGGGTATTGCGGCAAAGTTCAGCGCAGAAGTTGATCCTGCCACGGTCACCTCCTCGACTTTTACCGTAACCGCTCGGTATGGCACGACCACCTATTCAGGGAATTTGAGCATTGACGGCAGTACGATTAACTTTACCCCGAACCCGACGCTGCCTGACCGTGGTATTGAAATCAAAGTGACCATCAAAGGGGGGCAGAACGGGGTTAAGGCAAAGTCAGGAGCCCAGCTTCCCGCGGACTATACGTGGACGTTCATGACCATGCCGAAAATCAAAGTCGAGATCATCCCTGAGCAGGTTGTGGAAGGGGTGAACTTAGTGCACAACAAGTCCGCTGTGGTGCGCGTCAGGGCAACCTGGGATGATTTTAGTGATGTAGTAAAGCTTCCCGCGAAAGTAAGCATTACCTATGATAGTAGTGAAACGTTTACCAAGGAGAAGTTTTTCTACTATATAGATCTTCCCCTCAAGAGCATACCGAATGATTATAAAAAGCATGGGAAGTCTGCAAACTTTTACAGCTCAAGGGGTGAAGTTCCGATTATTGCAACCCCGGGATCCCACACAATCCATGCGGTTGTTGAACCGGCAGGACAGACCGCCACAACGCCAAAGACCTTTGAGGCGGACGCAAGTGTAAGCGTCAATCAATTCTGGATCGGTTACACCTCCCAAACCGTCAACTTCCGTACCCGCTATGTTCCCCTCAGTCTCGGCGGCTGGACGGCGGGCTCAACCCAGGACATTACCAATCTCGCAACCGGGAGCGATAATTTTTTGCGCAAGGTGTATCCGCTGGCAAAAACAACGCCGCGCATTGACACAACGGTCATGGACATAAGCGAGCCCTGGGTGCTCAAGGTCAAACGCATTTTGAAAAACCTTGCCGCAACCAACCGGCTGGGACCATACAATGTGGTTGTCGGCGTTGTGCCGGCATCATGGCTGAGCGCGCAGGTTGGAGCTGTCGGCGTTCAGGCAAACTTTGTTGCCGGAATAACGACCTACGCTGCGCTCATCGCTGATACGGCAGGTTCAGTGATCGCGCCGCACGAAATCGGACATGTTTTCGGCCTTGAGCATGACCCGGCAACTTACAGTCTGCTGGGTTATGATCTGAGCCGCGACACTGCTGTTGATAACAGCGTGAGCAAAATATACAGCTTTTCAGTGATGGATGAAAACATAGCCGGCGTGGGCGAAACCACGGTCTGGATTACCAAAAGTGCCTATCAGGAGCTGCTTGGAGAACTGACTTCACGTGCGCAAAAGCATCGAAGAGACACACGCGAAGCTTTGGTGCTGTCAGGAAATGCTTCAGGCACGGTGGTGTATGTGTCAGGGGAAATCTCAATTGCAGGCGGTTCAGAAAGTGCGTCTGTTGATAGCATTGATATCCTTAGCGCTAATGCCGAAATTGCTACAGGTGGCAGCGGTACCCATTCAATCGAGTTGCAAAACAGCTCGGGCACGGCACTTTCAACCATCACGTTTACCCCCGAGTTTGAAACCGCAGAGGATGGCAATAAATATGCGCCGTTTGTCGCCGGTCTTCCCTATGAAACCAGTGGTGAAAAGATCGTCATCAAGCACGGCGCAACAAATCTCAAGACGATAACCAGAAGCGCACACGATCCTGTAGTAAGCATTGTCAGCCCGTCCTCCGGGCAGTCGGTAAGTGGCTCGGTAAATGTTTCGTGGAGCGCAAGCGATGCCGATGGTGACACGTTGACATTCTCACTTCTCTACAGCGCGGATGGTGGAAATACCTGGGATCTGATTGCCCCGGGGCTGACCAGCACAACCTACAACCTGAACACGGCAGCACTCCCCAACAATGCGCAGAGCAAAATCAAAGTGATTGCAAACGATGGTTTTAACACCGTCGAAGCTGTCTCCGGCTCGTTTACAACAGCAAATCCCTGTTCTGTTCTTGCCACAGTTCCGGCAAACGGCGCAACCGCAGTGCCCGTTGACCAGCAGATTATAGTTCGTTTCCGCGATGCCATGGACAGGTCAAGCATCACCACGACAGCAATTACCCTGCAGGATGCGGTCGGAAACATCGTGAAGGGTACGGTATTGTATGACAACGAGACCTTAGAAGCGACATTGAACCCTTCATCAAACCTCAAGCCGCTGAGCGCATACACGATCCGTGTCGCAACGTCGGTAAAAAATGTTGCAGGTGCATTTCTTGGCGCTGAATACAACGCTTCATTTACCACTGCTGCAGACAGCTCAGAGCCGAGCATCGCCGTTGCATCACCTCCTGACGGAAGTGACGGCGCGCCGATCAACACGCTTGTGTGCGTGACCTTTGATGAAGCAATGGACCCGGCAAGTATTTCTAATGACACATTCAAGGTTTCATCATCAGACGGCAGTTCGGCGGCAGGGACCGTGAGCTATGATGCATCAACACAGACAGCCTGCTTTACACCTTCGTCAAATTTATCAGCACTCACGCAGTACGCTGCCACGGTTTCTTCACAAGTTAAGGATGCTGCAGGAAATGCTTTTGGTGCTGATTTCAAATGGTCGTTCAAGACAGGATCAGAGACATCAAGCGGTCTGCGGCTCACCGGGAATTATGATGATTCGGTCGAGGATCTGGACGGAGACGGGCTGTGGGACAAACTCACCATCACGGTCGGCGTTGAAGTACTGTCTTCGAGCTCATTTAACCTCAACGGCAGACTCATTGATAGCAATGGCGAGGAAATCAGTTGGGCAACAACGGAAAACACGAGCCTCGGGGCGGGCGTGCATACGCTCTGCCTATCCTTCACCAGCGATGATATCAGAAGCCATGGTGTCAATGGACCGTACACTCTTGCCGACCTTCAATTCTACGATGTCTACGATACCAGCCGGTACGTGTGGGAAAGCGAGGCATACAATACGTATCCGTACAACGTGCTGAAATTTAATGCGACCCTCACCCTGACAGGGTTGCCTGACATCTATCTCCTGCCCGGTCAAACCAAGGACAATGCCTTTAATCTGAATGACTTTGCAAATCACAAAACCTTGTCAGATGCTCAACTAACCTACGAGATTGAAATCAATACCGACCCGCGTTCAGGTGTGAGCATTGATTCAGGAAATTTTATTGATATAAACCCTCAAGCGGAATGGCTCGGGTATAGCGACGTCACCGTGAAGGCAACCGGCGGCGGCTTTACTGCACGGGATACTTTCAGGGTAACGGTTAGTGAAACCCCGGTTACTACAACAACCACGACCATACCAGGTTCAAGCACGACCACAACCACTGCTTCGTCCGAATGTACGGAGGACTATCCGATTGATTGTGGAAACGGTTACTGCTGTCCCGAGGATTATCCATACTGCGGCACAGGACTGAGAAGAGGTAAATGTTTCTCAGAAGAGCCCTCAACACCATGTCCTGCTTCGCAGCTTTTCGGGGAGCAGTCACCTGAAACAAGCCTTTTGCGGGAATTTAGAGACAGTGTTCTCATGGAAAGCGCTGAGGGCAGGCTGCTCATAGAGGCGTATTATCGAAATGCAGATGAAATAACCACAATTATTAAGAACAATACAAGCATTCGCAAGAAACTTACTCAGGCGATTCTGAATCTGCTCCCGCCGGTCAACAAGGCACTTGGCGGTTTTTCTTTTACCATTGATGAAAAGACAGTACGTCTGCTGCAAGAATTAGGGCAGGAAGTTTCAGTGCTGGCAAGCGACCGGCTGAAACACGATATCCAGACGTTCATGCTTATGCTTTCCCGCAGGGAACTCCTGCCAGCTCGAGAGGGTAAGGTTGTGCGCCGGTTGGAAACTGAAGGAATTAAAAAGCAATAACCGAAAAAATTGAGGATTCACTCCACGCAAAATTAAGTGTGAATATGGGTTACATCTTCAATTGTAAATATTATTTGGCATCAGATAACGGGTCTGCTATTTTTCCGGTCATGGCACGGCTTCTGTTCTGAGTTTCATCTGACTATTTTTTCTCTGACCGTAAGCAGAACCGGCTGCAGAGGGATATCTGCATTAACATCATGAGCAGAATGGGGATATGCACAAACCGGGAGATTGCAGAACATTTTAGGAGGGTTGAGTATACAGCAATAACCGAGACGGTAAAGTAGGCGGCAAGATATCTTTCAGAGGTTAAACGGTTGCAGCACATCACTGAGAAAATAACAGGGGAGCTTCACTAAATTGATAATTGAAGGTGTGACCTGATATCCTCTATTCAATAATTTCACCTATATAAAATCAAGGAGTTCCAGACATGGAATTGTGTGGCAACCTTTTTTCACGCAGTAGAAGTGAACCACCAGCGCCGCAAAGAAGGGCAACTGCTCCGGCAATCACAAATGCAGGGGAAAATGACTGCGTGGCATCGGCGATAACACCAGCAAAATAAGGCCCAAGCGCCTGCCCGATGCCGAACACGATGGTCATAAGACCGAGCGCGGCGGGAGCGAGCCTCGGACCGACAATGTCGCCGGCAAGTGCTGCCATGAGCGCGGGAATGCTCCATGCGGTCAGCGCGAAAAGGCCGGATGAAACATACACTGCCGTCGTGGTTTGACTTAAACCAAGGATTACAAAGGAAATTCCCTGTAGCGTGAATACGCACAGAAGGGCGACCTGTCTGCTGAACCTGTCGGATAAGCTTCCCCAGATAAAGCCGCTGCTCAGCGACACAAAGCCTATGCTCATCCAGAGTGCCCCGGCGTCCGACAGGCTAAATCTGGCCTCTTTGACAAGATGTCGCACAAAGAAAGTCGCGTAGATAATGTAGGAGAACCCGAATGCGCAGTACAGGAATGCAAGCTGCCAGACAATGCGTGAGGCATAGACGCTGCGCCAGTGGAAGGGTGAACATTCTTGTTTATCATTGTTTTCATCTGTTTCTGGAGCGGTCTGACCTATCGGTTGCAGTCCTTTTTCATGAGGGCTGTTACGTAAAAAAAGGGCACAGAGTACAAACACGGCAAACCCGATACCAGCAAGCACATACCAGCATACACGCCATCCATCAGGGCCATATGTTGTCATAATCGCTGGCACCAGCAGTCCGGTTACCATAAGGCCGATGCTGGAACCAGTAACACCAATGCCAGAAGCAATGCCCCGCCTGCGCTTTCCGAACCACGCTGAAACAAGACCCATGGCTGGGATATTACCGCCGGCGCCTGAAGCACCTGCCAGAAAACGCGCGATGCATGCAGCGGAAAATGACGGCACAAGGCCGGTAAGTAGCATTGAAAAGCTCACGATCAGCAGCGAGGTTGAAACAACAATGCGTGGACCAAAACGGGCGGCAAGCATACCCGCACCCATCACCGTGAGCAGATACCCCAGCAGGTTCAGCGCCTGAAGTGTGCCGGTCCGCGTGTTAGTAAGCCGTAGGCTGTCCTGCATCTGTGGAAGAATGCTTGTGTACCCAAACCGTGCAAGCCCCAGCGAACTGAATACCGAAAGTACAATCAGCGCAAGGACAATAATGCCATAGTGAAGCGCAGGACGATGAACAAGGGAACCTTTTGAAATTGCCTTCATTGCATCAGCATAAAGTATGTGCTCCGGTTTTCAAGCGGAGGAGATATTTGCGACATCTTCATAGGTCAAATTAAAAATAATTGCAACAATCTGTTTCATGACATATGAAGAGATGAGCCTTGCTTCCCAAATTACAGCTCAGCAACCCCTTTGCATTCAGGATAAGCTGAACAGCCCCAAAACTGCTTTCCCGCGTTCTTCCCGCTTTTTGCGGTGCGCAAGACCAGAGGCTTGCCGCACTTCGGGCAGGGGGGAATCTGGTCAGGCTGATCTTTTCTTTTTTGGCGTTCAATGTGCCGTGCGGTAGCAGGCTGTTCGCCATGTCCGGCATCCTCAATGCACTGCTTCTCAAGAGCATCAATCTGATAGTCAAGCACATAATTTGCCTGATGAATCAGGCAGATTATGGCGTTTGCCCGCACTAAGGGGTCGGCATGTTCAAGCCACCTGCTATAAAGATTCCAGCGATCCGAGTCGGTCTGCTCCATCAAAGAGAAGGCGCAGAATGATCACTTTTGAAGCGAACGGACACGTCGCGCACTGCGCGGAATTCAGGGCTCTCGGATGACCACTGTGAAAGACGGCGATGCCGCAAAAAGTCTTCATAGTCGAGCAGGAGCTCTTCGAGTTTTGCGCGAGCTGCGTTGAGATAACGCAGCTTCATGCGCGAAGATGTTGCAGCAGCACGACCGGCTTTGGCAATTTTCAGCCTGCCTGAGCGCGCAGCCTGAATCATCTGATCTGCTATTGAAGATCGGGAATTAAGAAACTTTTCACAGAAGTGGTAAGTGGCGTCATAAATGAGGGTTGCTGTTTGAAAGCTGACCGTTTTCCGGTATCCGCCGCTTTGACGAAGGCAGTTGCGCAAACCGGTGCTGCCCGACTGCTGATTGGTACGGTTGCCTTTCATTGGATTGATCGTTCTTCATCTTCCCCTCCTTTTTGGGGTTTAAAATGTGCATTGCGTCAATAAAGCAATTGCATTGCTGGCGTTTTATTTATGGTATTTTTAAGGTCCACTGACCTTATATTCCCATTCCTCCCTTGAGAACTTGAAAAGATTCCCCCCAAATTCAAGACTGCGGCTGCCGGTGGGGTTGAAATAATAGGTGAATTTAATATAACCATAATCAAATTGAGGATCACCAGATAATTTTCCATAATTTGCTTTTATTATATTTCCTTTTTCATCTGTCTGCGTTCTAACCCTGAAAATAAATTTTCTTTCTTTATTAAAGCTTGATTTGTGTTTACTTCCCCATCCTTCACGATAATTTGCTGCAAAAGCAGAGAACTCTTTTCTATAACCATCCTCAGGAGCTTCGTATGGCCACCGGTATACTCCATAATCATTCGGGTTGATGTATTCTTGAATGCCATCCTTTTCATTTGTAAAAGTCAATTTATATGAAACATCCCAATCATCATTTTTTACAAACCTTACATTGAATGTAAACACAATATCGCTGATAATGCCCTTTCCATAGGGCGCTACCCAATCACCTTTTTCAAAATCATAACCAACAGGATTTTCGACTAAAGGTATCTTCAATGGCGTTGTGTTTTTTGCATACATTGGTGTCGGGTTGATGATCCTCTTTAGCTTGATTTCCATCACCGGGTTCCACGGCGACCAAACAAACAGCAAAGTCTTTTCTTTAAATATGTAAGATTTAGATGTGTCATAATATCCTTCCTTGCTAACCCTGAAATTACACCTTCCCGCCGCCCCTTTGGTTATAGTATAAAAACCATCTTTATCAGTCTTTGCGTCAACAAACTTCGTGCTTGTCCCCCACCCCACTCCGAACCCTTTTGGATAATCATAGCTTGCTGTTACGGCTGCATTGTCAATGGGATTGCCGTCACTATCCACTGCGCGCATGGTTATCTTTGCGATGGGGAAGATAAAGACCGATGAATTTGCTGCAACTACAATGAGCAGTGCAACAATGAGAAAGATTTTTATGAATTTCATTGCCCCTCTTTACGGTCCACTGACCTCATATTCCCATTCCTTCCTTGAGAACTTGAAAAGATTCCCCTCAAATTCAAGACTGCGGCTTCCGGTGGGGTTGAAGAAGTAGGTGAAGGTGAGCTTCCCATTCGGGAACAACTGAATATCTCCCCAAATTTTCCCGTATCTTGCTTCAATGATATTTCCCTTTTCATCGGTCTTTGTTCTAACCCGGAAGATATATTTTCTGTCTTCTTTATGGTCTGATTTGTGTACTCCTGCCCATCCTCCGGGATGAAGGTATGCTGACCATTTTATTTCTTTCTTGTAGCCATCAAGCGGTGCTTCATAAGGCCAAAAATATACACTCTGGTTTCCTTTAGGAATCATCCATTCCTGTATGCCATCCTGCTCGTTTGAAAAGGCTAATGTATAAGAGACATCCCAATCCTCCCAACTGCGATCTATTGCTGTGCAGACAAAAATAAAGTCCTTAATAACACCTTTACCATACGGCGTAACCCAGTCACCTTTTTCAAGATCATAACCTATTGGGGTATCAAGCGCAGGGACCTTTTGTGCGTTCATATTATTGATGCTTTTTGCATACATCTTTGTGGGGTTCTTTTTTCTTTTGAGCTTTATCTTCATGGTGGGGTTCCACGGCGACCATAAAAGCCCTGCGGTTCTTTCTTTAAATTCATAATTTTCCCCTGATAGGTAAAACCCCTCCTTCCTCACCATATACATCCAGATGTTCGGCGCTGCTTTTGTCAAGGTGTACAACCCGTCCTTATCAGTTACGCCATCCACGTATTTGCTGGATGTGCCCCAGCCCATTCCAAAGCCCTTGGGGTAATCGAATCGTAAGGTAACTGCGGCATTCTCTACCGGCTGACCATTGTTATCAACTACCCTTATTGTTACTTTACCGAGTGGGTAAACAAAGGCTGAGGCATTGGAAAAAGCAATGAAAAGAACTGATATGATGATCAAGATTTTTATGAGTTTCATTGCCCCTCTTTACGGTCCACTGACCTCATATTCCCATTCCTTCCTTGAGAACTTGAAAAGATTCCCCCCAAACTCAAGGCTACGGCTGCCAGTGGGGTTGAAGAAGTAGGTGAAGCGTATTGAGCTATCTCTTGACATTAAAATGTCACCAATAATTTTCCCGTATGTTGCCTCAATAATATTCCCCTCTTCATCAGCCTTTGTTCTAACCCTGAAGATATATTTTCTGTCTTCTTTATAGTCTGATTTGTGTACCCCTGCCCATCCTCCAGGATGATAGAAGGCTGACCATGTTATTTCTTTTCTATAACCATCCTCAGGAGCGTCATAAGGCCAGTAGTATTCGCTCTGATTTCCTTGTGGTATGAAGTATTCTTGGATACCATCAAGTGGATTTAAAAAAGTTAAGGTATATGAGACCTCCCAATCATCATTTTTTACATATCTAGCCTTAAATATAAAAATAAAATCATTTATTACCCCTTTTCCATACGGCGCTACCCAGTCACCTTTTTCAAGGTCATAGCCGACAGGTGAATTTAAGATGGGAATTTTTATGCCGGTTGTATTTTTTGCATACATTTTTGTTTGGCAGTTTATTTTTTTTAACTTGATTTCCATGAGTGGGTTCCACGGCGACCATAAAAGCCCTGCAGTTCTTTCCTTAAAATCATAATTATCCCCTGATAAGTAGAACCCCTCCTTCCTCACCATATACATCCAGATGTTCGGTGCTGCTTTTGTCAATGTGTACAATCCGTCTTTATCAGTCACACCATCCACGTATTTACTGGATGTACCCCATCCCATGCCAAAGCCCTTTGGGTAATCGAATCGCACAGTGACTGCGGCATTCTCTACCGGCTGACCATTGTTATCAACTACCCTTATTGTTACTTTACCGAGTGGGTAAAAGAAGGCAGAGGCATTGGAAAAATAATTAAATATAAATAGGCTCGCTATGCTCATTGGCAATAAGAAATTTTTTTTCATAATGTTTTTCTCTTTCTAAATGTTATTTAATCACTTTAGTTTGGCACATTTTCATGCCGCCAAATTAAGCATTTGATGATTACGCTCATGGCAAGCATCAGCAACAGATACTGTTTCACGGACATAACGAACAATCTGACCAAAGGCTGCCTTGCGTCTGTATCGTGGCTGAGCCATGTTCCAGAACTGGAGACTGTTGTATGCGACAGCACAAAACAGCCAGTGTCGTTGACTGCCGCGCCAGGAACGCATCCACAACTCTCCAAGCCCCAGATACTGCTTCATGTCCCGGTGAAAGGTCTCAATCGTAAAGCGCTGGGCATACAGCTTCACAGCCTGCGTGGGAGAAAGCTCCAGATCATTGGAGATCAGAAACAATCCGCCGGTGGTTGTCTTGGTTATAAACAAGGCTACCTGTCCGACACCAGGCAATTGCACTATGGCTTTTGCTGCCCTGAACGTGCGTTTTTTGCTCACCTGCACGGTAACATACCTGCGCGGGCCCTTTGCCAGATGCCGCACCAGGGTTTTCCTGCCATTGACCAAAATAACACGGTTCGTCTTGATAGCCGCCACATAGCGCCAACCCTGGCCTGCGATAGTATTCAATACTCTTTTGCAAGCATACCAGGCGTCAAACAATACGGTCACCGAACTGCCAAGTATTCGAGCACCCTCAACAATGTCAAGTGCCAGCTCAATCTTGCTCTTAAATTCCTGCGGCGCACAGCTGTTTTTGGGCCTGTATCCCGTAACGCACCAGCTCAATACCAGGCTTCCCAGCTTCACCACCGCGGTCACCGCACACACACCCCGAACAAGCCCATCAGCACTGTGATGCACCCCCTGCCCCTCAATCCTGCTTCCCTCACGAGGTGTGGCGGTGTCATCAATAATCAGCACGGGTTTTGCCTGCTGAGAAGCCCGGTGCGCCACCTGCTGCTGGTGAGCCGCCCATACAGCGGTTTCCTGCCATGGACTATGGCACAGGAAATGATGCATAATGTCTATCTGCTCGCCGGCAACCCTTCGGGCGATCTCGGATATGGATCGGAACTTGCTCAGCAGGATAATACCCTGCAGATAGCACATGGCATATGTCTGCCAACTGCTTCTTATAAAGGTGCTCATGACCGGCCGGGCTTTGGCTGAAAATGTTTTCAAAACAACCTTCGTACGCATGGCTTTCTACCTCCTTGATATAATTCCCAACGAGGATTTCGGCAGAAAGCCATTGCTTTTTTAACAATTACTGGCAGCTTTTACCTGAAGTTGCCAAACTAAAGTTAATCATTGACAGGATCTTTTTATAAAATTTAGTTACGTGCTGATATGAAATGTCTTTATAATCGCTGTGAAACCATTGATTAATTGAAGAATTAAGCATTTGCTTTTTCCGTGGCCATGGACATGTTGATTTTGGTTTTTCTGTTATGAAACCGTTAGGATCAATAGTTGATAAATTAAAATTATTATAAATTTCGTTCAGGCTTTTATTAGTATTCCCCCCCATCGGCAGAGATGTTGCTGGAAAGCCCTCGGCAAGCAGCCAGTCGCGCACAAGGACGTTCGGGGCATTAATGTCCGTGTAATAATCCCTGAGCGAGGTTTGTCCGACATTGCGCGTTACAAATGCGCTGCCGCCGGTCTCGTCGAAAAGCTCCCGGGGCTCTGGCTTGAAAAACGGCTTTGTTTTCAACCCCTGAATAAAATCTTCACTCAGTACGCCGAGTTCTTCAGGACTTTTCTTGCGCTCTTTATTGAATCCCCATCCTGCAAAGGGGCTTTGGGTACCGCCGATATTAGGCATTAATGGTAATTTGTGCGGTCTGCCCTTAAACTTCTCCTGTTTCACCCATGCCTTATCGGCAAAGCTGCTCCACGATCCGTCAAAAATCATATTGTCGCCGTCGTACTTGGCAAGCACTTCCTCGGTGCTTGAATAGAAATTGTACATATTCGAACTGACCACATTTTTGAACCGGTCGCGCCAGGTAAGGAGCCGCCGGTTGTCGCTTGTTCCTTCAAACAACGTATGCCACTCACTTGCAAACAGCTTTTTCTGCCCGGTGGCATTATCGTGTGAGCAGTCATAATCATAATATGTTTTCCACTCATCTACTTTTATCATGCTTTGGTTGTCGTCATAATTCTGCCCGTATGCCTCAAGCGCAACCGCAGCGTCAATGGCGAAATAGTTATCCAATGAGAGGCCATAATCCTGAACGGCAGTGCCGACAATCACATTTCCAAGGCTGTGCGCCGCGACGCTGACCCGTGTGTTATCCCGCCTCACAATCTCCTGTATAAAATCCGCGAACGGCTCTGCCATGTTAAAGGCATTGACCACGGCCTGATGATAGTGCGGGGGCAGGGGCTTTGTGGTAAGGGGAACCGGCAGATCGCTATACCAGCTCAAACCGTAGAAATTCCCCGCAAAGCCGGCATGAAAAAGCCTCTTGAAAACTTCTGCAAACGTGGCGGTAGCCGCGCTGCCGCTCACATTATAGCCGTGCACCCACACCAGCGCCGTGCTGTTATCGGTCATGCAGTGAGGCTTTTTGATATGCTCAAGCCGTTCAATCTCTCCGCCGCAGTCTTTGCCGGAGGGACAGCCGACATTGCGAAAGTTCGCATGAAAGTACATTTCCCGGACGTCCAGAAGTTCCAGGGGAAACTCCTGCATAAAGACGGTTGCGTCATCGCTTTTGCGCCGGATTGAGAGCCTGAGGGGTTTGTCAGACAATGCCCGCGCTTCAAACAGCAGCACTTCCCGATGCTCATCTTCCTGCATTGCCGCAAGCACGCTCTCAGGAATGACCCACCCCTTTGACTTTGTGCCTATGGTTTGAACTTTTTGTTTATAGAGTTTCACTGCTTCGTCGGGATCCTCAAGATAGAGGCTTGCCGAATCATCAGGCACAGCATAATCAGAAAGTACACCAATCGCTCCTGCTTGATGCTCCAAGGTATAGCTGAAGTGGCTCAGTGGAAAAAAATCAAGCGCCTGCTGCAGTCTGAATCGCAGCGGAAAAAAATCAACAAGGTCTCGTATGCCGTTCACCTGATCATCGCGGTTATCCTCATTCTGCCCGGGCAAATCATCAGGCACCGCAAGCCCGAGCTGGTCATTCAAATCATCATTCACGCCCCGCACCGGGTCAGCATCACCGTCATCGTCATTGTTTATCCAGAACCGCCAGGGTTTTTTGTCCGATACTCTGCCCCGGTCAGCTTCATCAATCTTGCCGTCGCGGTTGTCATCAGGGTCAATGCCAATAGCAAGAACCGAAACCCGCACCTCATCGCGCATGTTCCAGCCCTCAGGTGACCCTTTTTGCCGGGACTGAACCACAATGGTTTCATCGCCCGGGCTTTGGCTGGGGCTGACCCCTTCGACAAAAAAGCGCATCCGGTGCCCGCTGCCAAGCTCGGCTGCCGTATATACCGTGCCTGATTTCACAAAATTGCCAGCACCGCTACCCACTTCGGTGACGTTTCTGCTGTGCATACCGTCACAAGTCCATATCCGCAGCCTGCCTGCTGCCGGTGTAAACCGGTACGGGCTTTCAGGTGTTCCTTCACCGGTTCTCAGGACCTGCGCGGGATCGGACTGGTTATAGGTAAACCGAAGCTCTGTTTTGAAAGGATCCGCGGATTCGGGAATTTCCAGTATCAGAGGCACCAGTCTGCCGCCCGCATCCGTGCCTTCATTGCCGAAGATATTCATGCCGTCGGCGAAATCCGGTACACCGTCGGCGTCCATATCTCCGTCATTGAGGGGAATGACCTTGCCGGGGTAGTCGCTGCTGCCTTCGCGGTCTTCGATCCGTTCCTCCTCGATGCTGCGCGCCGGATCCTGCAGCCACTGGTTGTTGTTTGAGTCAATATCAAGATCAAGTCCGTTCACGCGGAAAGTTCCCCGTGTTGTTGCCTGCAAGCCTTCAGGCAGCGGGAGCGTAAGGGTGACTTCAAGAAGGTCGCCGGGTGCAAATCTCGTGTTGTTGTCATAGCTGAAGGTGAATGTGCCCGAGCCGTCGGCGCTGCTTGGTGTTATCGCGTCAAGCGGTTTTTTTATCTCATAGGTTATAGTTCCTGAGGGCTGATACCCAGCTTTAGGCTGTCCCAGAATATCCATCACCACGTACTTAGTCGTACGCACACCGTTGTTCTGCTCAGGGCAGTACAGGGCATTGCCTTCAAAATCTATATACATGACAAGGGTATTTTTCAAAAACTCTCCGGTCGAATGCAGCCCCAAACTCATCATGCCGCATCCTGGCAGCAGCATTGCTGAGGAAAGCGTCTGAAGCTGCGCCATATGCAGCGACATGGCAATGCCTGCGGCGCTGCTTAAAAAGGACCGCACCGGCAGTGTGCCGTCCCGTATGGCATCAGAATTGGTTATTACGTTTTGCAGCGCGCCCTGGGCTGTTGTCTGAAATAAAAGCCAGTCTTTGTGGTCAGGTATGATCATATCATTCAGGATGTCGGTAATTGCCTCAGTTATCTGACCGCCGTTTGCAGGGTTCAGCAGGTAGGGCGCAGGTTTGCAGCGCGTTATGAAATAGCCTTCTCGATATGCGCCCATGGGGTTGCCGGGCGGCGTCAGGCTTATGATTGGAGCGCCGGTATAGTTCTGGACGGTAAGCAGGGTTTTTGGCACAATCACAATCTGACCAAGCTGCAGTTCCCGCTCAACAACGTCACGTGCATCTTGTGACAGGTCAAGAAGCGGCAGGATGGAGGTTTGATTTTTGGGGGTTATTTGATATACGGGTATAGATTGGTCAAGTGCTGTCTGCAGCAGGCTAACGGCTGATACTGCGTTCTGATGATACAGCTCCATGAGAATCGTGTGTTCCATCACCGACAGATACATCATGGCGCTTCTCAAAAACGCTTCTCTTGCCTCCCACTGATTTTCTCCACGGGGCAGTGCCTGCATGCGGTTGCCGGTCACATCAAGAAGGATGGTTGTGCTTTCGATGGAAACAGGGAAATAATCCACCAGCCATGACACCTGCAGGTGCCGCGACACCGTCAACTCCGAAGGGTTGCGGAACCAGCGGACATCTGCCTGATGCGCTAAAATATCTGCATATGCGTCAAGCTGATGAAAATAAGCTGCTCCGGTCATAAAGAGCTGCTCGCCGATCATGCGCTCAACAGGAGCTGCCTGGTCACTAATTGCGGATGTGAGACGCTGCATGCTCTGGTCAAGATACTCCTGGGCGATCCTGCCGCAGTCAAGCACAATTCCCATAAAGTCACCGACCGTGACCATGGTATCGGTTCTGCGCTGCGGGAACACAACTTCACCCGGTTTGTAGAGTTCAATGCGGATATGCTCATCCATGCCAAGGGAAATTGCAGCGTTATCTATATCTCCCTCACGCTCTTTGTGTTCATTTTCTGCCACGATCACGCCGTCAAGGGTGAGCTGTGGGTACATGTTCACCAGAAAACAAGGCGTGCCAAAAAGATTGCCGTCATAGTGCTGCAGCAGGACTTCATCCGCAGGGGTTGCCGGTCGGTAGGAAAGCGTCAGCCTTCTGCCGATAACCGCTGCGATTGGTGCCATATAGCGTATTTCCTGGGTGCCCAGTCCACCTTCTTCTTCATCAGCATCAAGGTCGGTGCCCCAGTAGGAAAGCTGAATTTTAATCCGGTGATGCATCAGCTCAGGCAGGATGCTATAGCGGGTCACACGGCTTGACTCAAACGGCAGGGTAATCGGAAGAATGGGATCCTGACGCTTCGCTATTTCAGAATATCCGAAAAACTCCCGGACAGTCATCTGCGGGTCTTGCTGAGCGATAAACTCAGCAAGTGCCTGACCGTACCGGTCAAGCGCCGCAGCTACCACTGACGTGTCATAGCCCGAAAAAGAGCCGTCCTGATTCACCGTGGCGGTGGTACTGAGCTCCTCGAGGAACGCCGAAGCGTCAAAGGGCGGGGCGCCGTCCTTTGTTTTTCCTTCCCTGTGCAGCATTGCTTTAAAGGCAGGTGCAAGCGGCACCCAGAGCCGGTGCAGGTCGCTTCGCTGCTGACCTCGATAATCGCCGTAAGGAAGATAGGCTTCAACAAATATATGCCGAAATCGGATTTGCACTATTTCTGTGCCACGGTATAGCTCCTCGACATCGGGTATATCCGCACTCGATAGATAATACCCGACCTGCTTGTTATCATGCAACCCCAGCCAGTTTTTTGCCCGCTCGATGTCAAGAGTCACTACTGCTTCAGCATACCGCGCCGGATACCCACTACATCGCAATAGTGCTATGAGCAGGCTTGCCGTGTCTGCATCATTGCCGCTTCCTTCTGCAAGCACCCCACGCGCTCCCTTGAGAGACCCCCAGTAGGGCTGGTAGTAAACATTGTTGCGCACGTATTCATAGATCTCAATCGGATCATGATGTAGGGTATCGGCAAGGTTCTTTATGCTCTCAGTAAAAACGACGTCAAGACCGTCTTCGCTTAGGTCATCTGCTGTAGGGAACGGCTTGCTGCCTGCCGGAGCAAATCCCATGCTTTTTTGATTCTCAGCGGTTTCGGTAGCTATGGGATGATCTTCCTCAAAGGAAACAGGTTGTTTTATCGGTGCTGTTTTTTCAATAGGCTGTTCCTGCATCTCTTTTTGAATTTTATTGTGCTTTTTGAAAAGCGAGCCAGACAGGAGGTTTTCAAAAACTTCGGTGCTGCTGCGCTCCTTGAGCTGTGCGATTGCTGTGTCAAGCCGCCTTTGGAGATGCTTAAGTCGCGTAGTGAAAACCGTATCAGCTCCAAAGTCTTTCAGTGATTCAGACAGCACCCCAAGTTCTGAACTAAATGCTGACAGCTCCTGTCGGAGAGAGAATACTGCTTTGACAAACTCTGCATGAGCTGCCGGAGGGTCGGATTCTATCCTGCCTCCAGTCTTCCGCCGTGCAGCAAGTGTTTTGTAGGTCTGATAGCGGCTGTTTACCTCAAAAGCGTGCTGCTTGAGTGTTTGAAAATGTTTGGTCAGCAGGGTAGGTGGGGGCTGCGGGGAAGCCCATGCACGAGCAAGTGGAATCAGCAAAAGAAATAAAATAATGCACAGAACACCAGAACTGCGGCAGGTACCCATAACACCCTCCTTTTTAATGTTTTAGGTACGCGCACGATCTTGCGGTTGTACAGGAGCAGCTTAATATACTTCAGCAAAGAGAGCAATAGGAATTTTTATTTTAGCAAAAGCCAGATCACGCCAGCCTTGACACCGTGAACCCTTTTTGATACTTTGTTTTTTTGATATTTCCTAACGTTATAACGACTAAAAGGAGATCGCACCTATGGAACTCATGGATGCTATACGGGGAAGACGGAGTATAAGAAGATACCGTCCTGATCCGGTTCCTGAAGAAGATCTTACCGAAGTCCTTGAGGCAGCACGTTGGGCACCATCATGGGCAAATACCCAGTGCTGGGAATTTATTGTTGTCCGTGATCCTGAGATAAAGCAGCGACTTGCTCAGACTTTGCCGGAAAAAAATCCTGCGCGATCGGCTGTTGTTGAAGCGCCGATTGTTCTTGCTGCATGTGCACGACGAGCAAAGGCAGGTTTTTTTAAGAATACACCGGTAACTGATAAAGGCGATTGGCTTCTATTTGACGTAGCACTTGCGCTCCAGAATTTGACCCTTGCTGCATTTGAACGAGGGCTTGGCACAGTCCACATCGGCTTTTTTGATTCTCGACAGGCAGAAGCAATTCTTGGGGTTCCTGCAGAGGTAACCGTTGTCGAGCTGATGCCGCTTGGCTATCCTGCTGCTGACCCCTCACCGACGCAGCGCAAGCCATTAGCTGAATTTGTTTTTTATGAGCGCTATGGCTGTCGCTGATAAGGATCACTATGGGTTTGTTTATTGTCTTTGAAGGAATTGAAGGGTGCGGAAAGACCACGCAGATAGATCTTTTCAGCAACTATCTTAAACAGCACCACGTTCCGGTGACGGTTACCCGCGAACCCGGTGGCACACCTATTGGAGAGGAGATTCGCAGGCTTTTTTTAAAGACAGATCATCGCGGAATGCTGCCAATCACCGAACTTGCTTTGATTACTGCTGCACGAGCACAGCATCTTGCCGACATTATTGAGCCAGCACTCAGCGCTGAGAGGGTGGTTGTCTGCGACCGTTTTTATTGCGCAACCCTTGCCTATCAAGGATATGCAGGCGGGCTTGACTGCGAGCTTATTCAAAAAACCCATGAACTTTTTTGCAAAGGCATACAGCCTGATGTAACAGTACTGCTTGATTGTCCAACAGCAGTAGGTCTGTCACGCTCACGAGCACGAAACAAGGCGGATGGGACCCACGCGATAGAAGGCAGGTTTGAAGACAAGGAGTTTTCATTTCACGAACGGGTTCGCCAAGGGTATCTCACCATTGCAGGTGAATTTCCGCAGCGTTTTATAGTAATTGATGCTACACAGTCTATAGACGCTGTCCACCGCAGTATCTGTACAGCTCTTACCCCAAAACTTCGGGAGTCTGGTTATGCCGTTTGAATCTATCATTGGTCACGAGCGGCAGATAAGCCTTTTGCGGAAAATGTTACGGTCAGGTATTATACCGCATGCCTTCATTTTTTATGGAGTCCCCGGAATAGGGAAATATACGACAGCCCGTGCTTTTGCCAAAGCGCTGCATTGTACGTTGCAGAAAGATGATTTTTGTGAGGTTTGCACCTCATGTCAAAAAATTGAACGAAAAACCCATCCTGATGTGCTGTTTCTGGAGCCTCTCGAAGACAAAAAAACGATTACCATTGCACAGCTTCGAGACATGCAAGAACAGATTGCCTACCGACCGTTTGAGGGTCGGTGGAAAATAGTCATTATTGACGATGCAGACCGGCTCCAGCCTGAGTCGGCAAACTGTCTGCTGAAGACACTGGAAGAGCCGCCTGATCATACGGTACTGATACTGATTGCTACCAGCACTACAGCACTGTTGCCAACAGTGCTCTCTCGGTGCCAGCACGTACGGTTTTCGCCGTTGGCTCAAGCTGAAATGGTGATGTACCTTTGTAAAAACAGGGGAACAACGCAGCAGGATGCTGCGTGTGTTGCATCGTATGCACAGGGAAGCATTGGACGCGCACTTTTGCTCTTAGACGAAGATTTTTTGAAACAGCGAACGCAGCTTATTCCTTTGCTGATTTCCGGGACCGCACAACAGGCAACAGAGTCGCTTTCGTTTGCAAAAAAGCATGCAAAC
>Ga0272448_1002965_pt1 | contig 20659 bp, 15 predicted proteins | sample YNPCB0191_FD_202220 | JGI IMG/M metagenome (GOLD analysis project Ga0272448, IMG submission 202220) | Hot spring sediment microbial communities from Yellowstone National Park, WY, United States - YNP-CB-019-1 | ecosystem: Environmental > Aquatic > Thermal springs > Hot (42-90C) > Sediment... | reverse complement strand
GCCATCATCGAGGACTGCTACGCCCGGGCCAAACAGCTCCTCACCGAGCACGCCGATCAGGTGCGCGCCGTCGTCGACGCCCTCCTCAAGCAGGAAACCCTCAGCGGCGACGAGGTCCGCGCCATCATGCGCGGCGAGCAGCTGGCCTTCCAGCCCAAGCCCGATGCGCCCGCCCCCACCCAGCCCCCCTCCCCCCAGCCCGCCGAAGCCGGAAAAGAAACCCCGCCCACCCTCCCCGGCCGCCAGCCCCACCCGGCCTGACTCCCACCGCCTCTCAACGGCCCCGCCAACCCCCAACCGCGAGGCCTGGTCGGCAGGATCACGCGCCGGCCAGGCGAACCCCACCTGCACGCGTCTGCTCTTGGGCGGGCGCGATTTGTGTGGCTCGCGGGGCTGACGGACGCCGTGTCCGCGGCGCGCCAGCCCCCCGCCTGGGCATGGCTGTGTGAATCGCAACGTCAAAACAGTCCTCGCCGTCTCCATCCTCTTCGGCGCGGCCACCGGCATCTACGAGTTCGTCCTGCCCTACTACCTCAAGGAGCGCGGCTTCCCCTATGAGAGCATGGGCCGCATCTTCACCGTGGCCGCCGCCGGCATGCTCGCCCTCCGCATCATCATGGGCCGCCTCGCCGACACCCGCGGCCGGAAGCTCTTCTACGGCCTCTCCCTCGGCAGCAGCGCCCTCGCCATGTGGCTCACCCCCTCCAGCATCTCCCTGCTCGGCCAGAGCTTGCTCAAGACTATCCGGGAAGCCGCCTTCGTCACCCGCGAAACCCTCCACCCCGTCGTCCTCTACGAGGAAAGCCGCGGCCGCTTTATGGCCTTCATGGGCCGCACCCGCGGCCTGGAGTACCTCTTCCAGGGCGTCGGAACGCTCGCCTGTGGCTACCTCTTCCTCCTCCTCGGCACCGGCGGCAACCTCCGCCTCGCCGGCGCCATGCTCGCCCTCGCCTTCCTCTTCTTCTGGCTGCTGTTCCGCGAACGTCAGCGCGACCCCGATCCCCACCCAGGCCGTCTGCGCGACCTCTTCACCTTCGAGATGCACCCCAACCTCCGGGTCATCGCCCTCTCCTCCTTCGTCTTCAATGTCGGCCTCACCATCAGCCACTCCTTCATCATGCCCCTGTTCTTCTCCGACAAATTCGGCGTCAGCGAGAGCACCGTCGCATGGGTCATGGTCTGGCACCGCCTCACCATCGCCTTCCCCCTCCTCATCGCCGGCTCGCTGCGCATCCGCAACCTCAAGGCCGTCTACATCGCCACGCTCGCACTCGAGGGACTCGTCCTCTCCGCCTCCGCCCTCATCCCCAACTTCTACGGCGCCTCCGCCGTCTGGCTCCTCCACGACCTCATTGGCGCCGGCATCTGGATCCCCGTCCAGAACATGATCATCCAGGAATACACCCGCCCCGCACACCGCGCCCTCGAACTCGGTAAAATCCAGGCCTTCGGCGGCGTGGGCACCATCTTCGGACCATTCATCGCTGGCTACCTTTCCGCGCGCGTCAACGTCAGCGCCCCCTTCTTCGCCAGCGGCCTCCTCATGGTCGGCGCAGCCGCCATCCTCGCCCTCCTCCGCGTCGCCGAGGCCGAGGCGGTCGTCGCCACCCCCGCCGCGTTGGTCGATATGGAGGAGACGTAACCTCCCCCACCTCCTTCCCCCGCACCCATCACCGCGCCCCCGGCGCGTCGCGCCTTCAGCTTGACTGCGACACCTCGCTGTGTTACAGTCACTCCCGGAGTCCGCTCCTGCGGGCTCCGTCGAATATACGGCGGCGCGCGGGCCGTTAGCTCAGTTGGCAGAGCAGGGGACTCTTAATCCCAAGGTCGGGGGTTCGAAGCCCTCACGGCCCACGGCGATCTCCCAGCGCCCCTTCCCCCACAAGTCGCGTTTTCTCCGGGTGCCTGCTGCCTTCTCCGCCGCCCCCGTCGCCTCAGGCCGCAAAGCCCCCTCCCCTCCGCCCCGCCGCGGCCGCAGCTGTGGCCGGCCGCGCGGGGGAGGGGGCCGCGACCCTTAGCGCGCTCCCCCAGACGCCACCAATCGGCAGCCTGCTTGCACCTTGATTCAGCCCGCGGTCAGACCTCCAGCCGCTCCGCGCGATGGGCGCTCTCGATCGCGGCGAACGTCATTGCGAGCGACCTGATGTTGTCCCGACACTCCGTCTGCGGCCGCTCGCCCGTGTCCAAAAATCTCAGCAGCTCCCGCAGCGCGCCATGCTGTTGCACGGCCTCCAGCGTTGGCACCGGCACCGGAACCTCCGCCAGCGGTCGACGGAAACCCGTGTCCCCCGCCACCACCTGCGCGCGGGGGTCCTCGTCTTGCTGGTAGATCAGCGTGCCGCGGCTGCCAATGAAACGCCAGTCCCCGTTCCACGATGTGGGAAACCCCTCCGCACACCAGCTTCCCCGATACGTGAACACGACCCCGCTCGTCATCTCGAAGATGCATGACGCGGCCGCGTCCCCGCGGTACCACGACCCTTTCGGGTTGAACTCCTTGGCGTAGACAGCCAGCGGATCGACGCCCGACATGAAGCGGGCGAGGTCGAAGTGATGAATCGCCATGTCCAGCAACAGCGGACTGCGCATCTCGTCCCGGAAGCCGCCGAAATGCGCGCCCAGGTAGAAGTCGCAGTTGATGGTGGTCAGCTCGCCAATCGTCCCGCCCGCGATCGCCCGGCGCACGGCCTCGTGCCTCTCATCCCAGCGGCGGTTCTGGCTCACCATGTACAGCTTCCCCGCCTCCTCCGCCGCCTCCACCATCCGCCGCGCCTCCTCCATGCTCGACGCCATCGGCTTCTCGCCTATCACGTGACACCCCGCACGCAGCGCCGCGCACGTCACCTCACAGTGCGCCTCCGGAATCGTCAGGTCCACCACGAAGTCCGGCTGGTGCGCCTCCAGCGCGGCCCCCAGGTCCGTCGTGGCCTCCGCATCAAGCTTGTATTCCTCGATGCGCCCACGCGCGGCCTCGATCCTCAGGTCGACTACCGCCGCAATACGCACGCGCTCCTCAATGAGCGCAGGGAACCACGCGCCGGCAATGCCCCCGGCACCGACCACCACGGCCGTGTATGCCATCCGTGCACCCCTCTCCGCTGCAATCCACCCCGACTTCGCCGCGCCCCCAACCAGGCCTCCCGCCACCCGTCGCCCGCCCGACCCAGCCGCGGGGTTGACGCCGGCGCCGCCTCGCATTATAATCAGCACTGCCTGAGAGTCTCTGACAGCGCCCCGGCGGCCTCTCGTGCGAGGCGCCAGAGGGGCCCTGTGAGGCGCTCTGAGGTGGGGCTGTGGCGCAGTGGGAGCGCGTTTCCTTGGCATGGAAGAGGTCGCGGGTTCGAATCCCGCCAGCTCCACCAACTTTTCCCCCGGCCGCCGCTCGGCCGGCACAGCGTCACTTGGTCGCCTCCGGCGCCCCGCCGCGCACGCCGCGAAGATCGCCGTGAAGGCCCACAGCAGGAGTCACGCCACGCCAAGCTTCCGCACCATCGCCCACGCCAGCCTCCTCGCCGCCTGCCTGATTGCCGCGACCATCCGGCCCCCAGCCCAGGGGGCCGCGGCCGTGCAGAGGGCCGCCGGAGGCGCCGGCCCCCAGCCCGGCCCAGGGGCCCCCTCCGTCCAGCCCTACGACCTCACCGTCCTCGTCCTGTTGGCAGCGGACGATTCAGCCCAGGTCGCCCTCAGCTACTCACACCCCGTCGACCACGAGGCGCTCCGCTCCGCCATCCAGAAGGTGGCGCACGAAACCGGCGCCCAAGTGAGCGGCCTCGGAGTCCACGACGGGCCGCTGGCCGCCGGGTCGCGCGCAATCGGCACCAGCGCCGGCTTTGCCGCCCGGGGGCTCGTCCGGAGGAACACCGGCTTCCTGCCAGTGGGGCCCATCGCCCAGTCCCTCCCAAGCTGGCACCACATGCGCCTGACATTCGTGGTGGGGGAGGACTTCCCGTTTGGCGGCCCCATCAGCGCCAGCGGCGACGGTCTGTCGATCCGCCTCGTTGAACCTGTAGCACCCTACGACTACGATGTGGAAAGAATCAGCGGCACGGCCGCGGCCGCAAATGTACCGCGCCCCGCACCACCGCCGCCCGCATCTGGCCCCAGCTCCCTGGTGGCAGGCCTGGTTGGCGTTGGCGCCGGCTTCCTGCTGGGCTGGCTGGTGCCCCTCGGGCGCCGGGCGCGGCCCCGCCACCACGCCTCACAGGGGATGCACACATGGAACTAGAGCAGCTCTGCCGCTTTGCCGTTGACAGCCAGGCCTCCGACCTCTTCATCAAGGCCTTCGCCCCCCCGGCGCTTCGGGTCCACGGCCGCATCGTCCCCACTGACCTGCCTGCCCTCACCCCCGAAGAAACCAAGCGCCTCGCCCAGTCCGTCATGTCCCCGTCCCAGGCAGAAGCCTTCGAGACCTACCACGAACTCGACCTCGCCTTCACCCTCGAGGACGTCGCCCGCTTCCGCTGCAACGTCTACATGCAGCGCGATACCTACGCCATGGTCCTGCGCATCGTCCCCCTGGAAATCCGCTCCATCGAGGACCTGGGCCTCCCCAAGGCCCTCGAGGAACTGTGTACCCCCAAACAGGGCCTCGTCCTCGTCACCGGCCCCACCGGGTGCGGCAAGTCCACCACCCTCGCCGCCATGATCGACATTATCAACCGCTCCCGCCACTGCAACATCATCACCATCGAGGACCCCATCGAGTTCGTCCACAAGGACCAGCTCGCCATCGTCAGCCAGCGAGAGGTCGGCATCGACACCGACTCCTTCTACGACGCCATGAAGTACATCGTCCGGGAAAGCCCCGATGTCATCCTCATCGGAGAAATGCGGGACGCCGAGACAATGCGCGTCGCCCTCAGCGCCTCCGAGACCGGCCACCTCGTCTTCTCCACTGTCCACACCACCAGCGCTGCCGATACCGTCGAGCGCATCGTCAGCATCTTCCCTCCCCATGAGAAAAGCCAGATCTGCCTGCGCCTCTCGACCAGCCTCCTCGGCATCATCTCCCAGAAACTCGTCCCCCGCGCCGACGGCACCGGCCGCGTCCCCGCCGTCGAGGTCATGATCAATACGCCCACCGTCGCCAAGCTCATCGAGGAAGGCCGAGCCTCCCAGATCTACGCAGCCATCAACGAGGGCGGCTACTGGGGCATGCAGACCATGAACCAGTCCCTCCTCAGGTACTGGCGCGCCGGCGTCATCTCCGAGGAAGACGCCCTCACCTTCGCCGGCAACCTCACCGAGCTCAAGCAGATGCTCCGCCGCGGCGCCGCCTAGCGAGCCCTCCCGACTCCCACAGGCCCCGCTCCCTCCCGCCCGGAGCCCCCGCGGCGCCGCGCGGGCCTGGCCTGAGGCCCCCAAACCTAACAAGTGCCAAGAGGCATTCCGGCTCCGGCGCAGAAACACGATAAATCGGAAGGCGTGTATCAACCGGAAGCCGCAGCGCACCACCCGGGCCCGCCCCGGAAGGCGCCGCTCAGAGAGGATGTGCCATGTCGGACACATACCCCGTCCCGCTGGATGACCTCCTGCGCCTGCTGGTCCGCTACGAGGGGTCGGACCTGCACCTGCGAGCCCACGAGCCGCCCATCTTCCGCATCCACGGCGACCTGCGGCGGACCAACTTCCCTCGCTTCACCCCCGCCCAGGTCAAGAACTTGCTCTACGGCATCATGGGCCCGGAGCGCATCGCCCGCTACGAGCGAGACCTTGAATGCGACCTCGCCTACGCCGTCAAGGGCCTCGCCCGCTTCCGCGTCAACGTCTTCAAGCAGCAGGACTGCGTCGGCGGCGTCATGCGCCTCATCCCCATCCGCGTCCAGACCATCGACGAGCTCGGCCTGCCCCCCGTCCTCAAGGACATCGCCATGCTCCCCCGCGGCCTGGTCCTCGTCACCGGGCCCACCGGCTCCGGCAAGTCGACCACCCTCGCCGCCATGATCAACCACATCAACGAAAACAAACCGCTGCACATCATCACCATCGAAGACCCCATCGAGTTCATGCACTCCGATAAGGTCGCCGCCGTCAACCAGCGCGAAGTCGACATGGACACCCACAGCTTCGCCGACGGCCTCCGCCATGTCATGCGCCAGAACCCCGACGTCATCCTCGTCGGCGAGATGCGGGACAACGAGACCATGCAGCTCGCCATCACCGCCGCCGAGACCGGCCACCTCGTCTTCTCCACCGTCCACACCACCGACGCCGCCCAGACCATCGACCGCATCGTCGACGTCTTCGAGCCGGAGCGCCAGGAGCAGATCCGCATGCAGCTCGCGGTCACCCTCCAGGCCGTCATCTCCATGACCCTCATGCCCCGCGCCGACCGCCCCGGCCGCGTCCCCGCCTTCGAGATCATGATCGCCACCCCCGCCATCCGCAACCTCATCCGCGAACGCAAGACACATCAGATCTACGGCATGATCCAGACCGGGGCCCACCTCGGCATGCAAACCCTCGACAACCACCTGCTCGAACTCTACCGCAGCGGAGCCGTCAGCTTCGAAATGGCGCTCTCCAAGTCCTCTACGCCCAGCGAGTTCGCTGCCCGCGCCGGCGCCGGCAAGGCCGCCGAACAGCTCATCAGCGCCGCCCCCGGCGAAGTCTGACCACAGGAGGCTGCCTCATGACCACCACCCGCCTGCACATCGACGACCTGCTCAGAACCGCCGTCGAGCGGGACGCCTCGGATATCCACATCAAGGCCGACACCCCTCCCCTGCTGCGCATCTACGGAGAACTCATCCCCACCGACCTCCCCCCGCTCTCCGCCGACGAGGCCAAGCGCCTCTCCTACAGCATCCTCACCCCCGAGCAGCGGGAAGAGTTCGAGCAGAACTGGGAGCTCGACCTCGGCTACGACATCGAGGGCCTGGCCCGCTTCCGCGTCAACCTCTTCGTCCAGCGCGGCATGGTCGGCTCCGTCTTCCGCATCATCCCCCTCCACATCCAGACCATCGAGGAACTCGGCCTCCCCGACGTCTGCCGCTACTTCGCCGAGCGACCCCGCGGCCTCGTCCTCGTCACCGGACCAGCTGGCTGCGGCAAGTCCACCACCCAGGCCGCCATGATCGACCACATCAATAAGCACTTCCCCGTCCATATCGTCACCGTCGAGGACCCCATCGAGTTCGTCCACGAGCCCAAGCTCGCCCTCATCAACCAGCGCGAACTCGGCCGCGACACCCGCAGCTTCGCCAACGCCCTCAAGTACGTCCTCCGCCAGGACCCCGACGTCATCCTCGTCGGCGAAATGCGCGACCTCGAAACCGTCCAGCTCGCCATCCGCGCCGCCGAGACCGGCCACCTCGTCCTCGGCACCCTCCACACCACCGACGCCGTCCAGACCGTCGACCGCGCCATCGACATCTTCCCCACCCACCAGCAGCAGCAGATCCGCATGCAGCTGTCCGTCAACCTCCTCGGCGTCATCTCCCAGATCCTGGTCCGACGCGCCGACGGCCGCGGCCGCATCGCCGCCTTCGAAACCCTCGTCGCCATCCCCTCCGTCCGCAACTCCATCCGCGAACGCAAAACCCACCAGATCTCCTCCGTCATCCAGACCGGCGCCCAGCACGGTATGCTCACGCTCGACCAGTCCCTCGCCCACCTCGCTCGCTCTGGCATCATCACCTTCGAGGAAGGGGAGAGCAAGGCCAAGAACCGAGACGAGTACCGCCAGCTCGTCGAGGGCGGCGAGGTCGCCGCAGCCAAAGCCTGACCTCCCCCATCTTGGTCCATCCGCGCGCGATTGCCCTCTCCCCCCCAAGAGGAAGGCCGCCTCGCAAACAGAACCGCTCACCTCACAGGAACCGGCGTCCGCCAGGCGGGCGCCGACGCCCGCTGTTTCCGTCACGCCGCCAATGACGGGACAGCCAAGGAGGAGGTCCATTCATGGCTGCCGTCGCTGAAGTCAACGACGACACGTTCCAGGCCGAAGTGCTCGATTCCGAACTGCCCGTCATCGTCGATTTCTGGGCCCCCGGTTGCCCCCCGTGCGCCATGATCGCCCCCGTGCTCGAAAAACTCGCCGGCGAGATGGCCGGCAAGGTCAAGTTCGTCAAGGTAAACGCCGCCCAGGCCCGCAAAACCGCCGGGCGATACGGAATCCAGGCCGTCCCCACCCTCTTCATGTTCAAGGGCGGCGAAGTGGCCGACAGCCTCATCGGCTTTCAGCCCGAGCCAGAGCTGCGCCGGCGCCTCACCGCCCTCGCCGCCGGCTCCTAGCCGCCGGCCCACCCCCCGTTGCTCGCGCGCGCCCGGAGACGCCACCAGCCGTGACCCCAGCCCCTGACCAGCAGCTTTCCGAGGGCCCTGCCGACCTCTGGGACCTCGTCATCGTCGGCGCCGGCGCCGCCGGCCTCACCTGCGCCATCTACGCCGGAAGAGCGCGCCTGAAAACCCTCGTCCTCGAGCGCATGATGCCCGGGGGCCAGCTCGTCCTCAACCACATCATCGAAAACTACCCCGGCTTCGCAGAGGGCGTCAGCGGCTTCCAGCTCGCCGAACAGATGCACCTTCAGGCCACCCGCTTCGGTGCCAAAATCGAGACCGCCGAGGTCCAGGCCCTCCGACTCTCCGATCCGTTCCACGTCGTCACCTCCACCGGCGACCATCGCGCCCGAGCCGTCCTCATCGCAACCGGCTGCTCCCCGCGCAAGCTCGGCGTCCCCGGCGAGAAAGAGCTCTACGGCCGCGGCGTCTCCTACTGCGCCACCTGCGACGGCCCCCTCTTCACCGGCAAGCCCCTCGTCGTCGTCGGCGGCGGCAACACCGCCATCGACGAAGCCCTCTTCCTCTCCCGCTTCGCCAGCCAGGTCACCGTCGTCCATCGCCGCGACCAACTGCGCGCCGACCCCATCCTCCAGGAACGCGCCTTCGAAAACCCCAAGATCGACTTCCTCTGGAGCCACGTCGTCACCGAAATCGTCGGCGACCACTCCGTCCAGGCCATCCGCGCCCGCCATGTCGTCTCCGGCGCCGAAACCCAAAGGCCCGCCGCCGGCGTCTTCATCGCCGTCGGCGAAATCCCCCAGACCGACTTCCTCCCCCCCGAGATCGCCCGGGACGGGGCCGGCTATATCATCGCCGACCACCACCTCCAGACCTCCGTCCCCGGCATCTTCGTCGCCGGCGACGTGCGCGCCGGAGCCTACCGACAGATCGCAGCAGCCGTAGGCGAGGGCGCCCTCGCCTATCGCAGCATCCGCGAACACCTCCAGCGCCTCTCCTGACCGCGCCGCCCGCCGCCTCCCCCCGGCCCAGCCCCCGCCGCGCTGCCGCCTCCATCCTCGCGCCCTCACCCTCCGCCAGCGCTGGCGCTTCGCTCCCGATTCTGCTAGACTGGGGTATCTCGAGGTGGTCCGACCACGTCTGCGGACACGATGCCAAGCCGCGAATCTCCACACAAACCCGAACCCGCTGCCCCCCCTGCCCTCTGCCCCCGCCTCGCCCGGGCCCTGCTGCTCGGCCTCCTCGTGGCGGCCCTGCCCCTGGCCGGCTGCCGCCGGTCAGCCGCCCCGCCGCTGGCGGTCGGCCGCCCGGCCGCCGCCGACGTCATCTCCGCCGTCCGAGGCGCCAACCTCGTCATCTGCGTCTTGGACGCCGCCAGGGCCGATCACCTCGGGTGCTACGGGTACCCCCGCCCCACCACCCCCAACATCGACCGGCTCTCCCGCGAGTCCGTCGTCTTTCGTCAGCACTTCACCTGCTGCCCCTCCACCTGCCCCTCCACCGCCTCCCTGCTCACCGGGCTCTACTCCGACACCCACCGCATCCTCCAACGCGGCGGCCTCGCCCCCGGAACCTTCACCCTCGAGCAGGCCATGAAACGCGCCGGCTGCCGCACCGCCTTCTTCACCTCCAACCCGGTCGCGTCGCCGGATACGGGCCTGGGCCGCGATTTCGACGACGTCTTCCCCGGCACCACTCCCGGCGCAAGCCCGAAGCCCCCGCGCGCCTCCGACCCGGACCGCTGGCAGAAGCCCGAGGGCCTCAGCGAGGCCTTCGACCACTGGCTCCGGCGCAACGGCAACTCGCGCTTCTTCGCCTACCTCCACTTCCTCCCGCCCCACAACCCCTACCACGCGCCCGAAACCATGAAGCGCAAGTTCACCACCCGTAACGCCCCGCCCCTTCGGCGAGGCCGCCTCGAGTTCCAGGAGGCCGCCCCTCCCTACGGCAACGCGGACCGCTTCGCTCCCCCGCAGATGGCCAACCTCTACGACGCCAATATGCTCTGGGCCGACTGGGGCGTCGGCCAGGTCGTCCATCTGCTGCGCAAACGCGGCCTGCTAGATAACACGCTTCTCATCATCACCTCAGACCACGGCGAGGCCTTCGGCGAACACGGCTACGTCTTCCACTCCCATGCCGTCTACGATGAGTTCGTCCACATCCCCCTGCTCATGAGATTCCCCGGCCGTCAGCGGCTCGTGGGCTCCGTCGACGCGCTCACCAGCACCATCGACCTCGTGCCTACCCTCTGCGACCTCTACGGCGTTCCCTGCCCCGCCGACGCGGCCCAGGGCGCCTCCCTCGTGCCCCTGCTCGAGGGAAGCCAGGACGCGGTGCGAGATCACATCTTCTCCGTCAGCCTCGGCCGCTCTCCCACCTACCTCGTCCGAGACCGCGATTGGTCGCTCATGCTCTTCTGCAATGGGAGGCTAAGGGCCCTCTATGACCTGCGCGCAGACCCCCAGCAGACCGTCAACGTCATCGCCGACCACGAGCAAGTCGCGGCAGCCATGGCCGCCAGCCTCGAGGACTACGCGGCCGCGCAGGGCTGCACCCTCGCCGAACTCCTCGCGCCCAGAGATTGGGGTGCCTCCGAGGTCCCCCAGGTCGAGCTGCGGGACGACGTTCGCCGCCAGATAAAGGCCCTCGGCTACCTGCGCTGACCCCAGCCCCGCCTCTCACGCTGCCGCGGAAGGGGAAAAGCCCACACCCGGGATCGAACCGGGGACCTTATCCTTACCAAGGATACGCTCTGCCGACTGAGCTATGTGGGCTCGACTCGTCCGGCGCTGGGCCGGCCATCTTGGTGGGCGGGGAAGGATTCGAACCTCCGTAGGCATTCGCCGGCAGATTTACAGTCTGCTCCCTTTGGCCACTCGGGCACCCGCCCACCTGCACCACCGCGCCGACAGCCCCGCTCAGTGCCAGCCCCGGGGCCCTCGCGCCACCGCCGATGGTATCACGCACCCCCCACCGCGTCAAGATTCACCCCCTGCCACCGCGCCACAAGCCCGCGCTACTCGGAGCCGCTCACCTCCTCGATCGCCGGCAAGCCCGCGTCCGCGCGGAAAGGCGTCAGCGCGAATCGCCGCTCGCCCCCGCGCCCCGCCAGCGCCAGCACCAGGCCGCCCTCCCCCGCCTCCAGCCGCGGCCTCAGAGCGGCCGTGCCTCCCGCAGGGTAGGCCTCCAGCACAGTCACCAGCACCATGCGCTCTCGCGGCCCCTCATTCGCCACCGTCAGGGCCTCGATCTCGCCCGCCGGGCCCCCGCCCGTGCCGATCAGCCCCTGTCGCCAGCTCCGGGCGGATACCTCGTCCTTCGACAGCGCCGTCAGGCGCAGCGCGCCCTTCTGCCCGCGCACCACGAACGATCCGTCCTCCTGCCGCACAAACGGGAAGTCCGCATGAAAATGCACCTCGAACGTGGACGGCGAGCTGGCCTCCAGCTCATCCAGGATAACCCAGCAGTCGGGCCGCAGATACAGCACGTGGCGCAGGAACCGCCTCAGGCCGGCCTCCGGCTTGTAGGCCGCCGTCACATCGCCGATCACGTAATCGCGGTCGGCCGCGTGATCGGCCCGCAGAATGCGCGGCCCTCGCTTCTCGGCCGACAACCGGCCCCCGTCGAACCACGCTCCGCCCTCTCCCTCCTGTCCAATCCCGTTCACCACCACTGTGTTCTGGTACGCCGTCGTCTTCCACGTGTAGCCGTCGTCGACGATCAGCCAGTCCCCGTGCGCGAACAGCAAAAACGACCCCGCGTCCGGATGCACATGGCCGCCGCCCGGGTCGTACGAATAGCGCTCCAGCGCATGGTGCCCAATGTAAGGCCCGCACTTGAAAGCCAACACCGACTCGTCCCCCTCCCACCCGGATCGCATGAACACAATGTCCAGATCATCGAAGTGCTTGAACACCGGCAGATCGGTCGGCGGAACGGCCGGAACCGATGGGTCCACCCACAGCAGGTTCAGAAACACCGCCGCGCTGCTGCAAAGCCCGGCCCTGTCCAACTCCTCCGCCAGCCACTGCGCGTGCCCGTCGCGGTATTCCGCAGCCAACTTGCGTAGCATGTAATCGGGCCCATACCAGTCCGAGCGCGGCCCGTCCGCAAATGTCATCAGGTCTCCCCGCTCCGTCCAGTGCGCCCGCGGCAGCATCGAGTAAAGCCGGAACGACGCCGTGTGCTCGAACCACGCGTTCTGCGCAAACAGGTCCACGCCGAGCAGGTCCCGTGCCAGGTCCATGAACTTCAGCAGATACTCCACCCCGTACGTCCAGTACGGCACCCCCTCGTGCGACGCACCATCCGGCCCCAGCGCCGCCATCGTCTCTCGCGCCATCTCCAGCGGCTTCAGCACCCAGCCGTCCACCCCCTCGACCTCCCCATACAGCGCCAGCCCCGCCGCCGCCAGACCCGTCATGTCCACCCACTGATGATTCTGCAAATACGCCGTCGCCCACCACACCCGCCCGCTCACCAGGGCGTCATACATGCGCCCCCCGCGCGTCTCCAGGCACCTGCGCACCACCGCCCGCGCCTGCGGGTCCAGGTCCTGGTACAACCAGTCGTAGCCCAGCGCAAGACCATACAACTGGTGCCCCGCCGCGAGGTCCATTCCATCGATCTGCCCCAGCCCCCACGTCGGGTAGCCCGCCGAAGCCAGCATCCACGCCCGCGCCGACTCCAGATACCGGCGCTCCCCCGTCAACACATACGCCAGTGCCAGGTTCGCAATCGCGTTCCCCACCTCCCGCTGGTAAAGCTGCTCCTCCCCCGAGTGGCCGTCATCCCGCCGATACTCCGGCGGGCCGCTCTCCACCCGTCGGTCCGCCACCCGCCGCAGCCGCTCCAGCGCCGACGCGTAAGGCTCCTCGCTCAGCCGCCCCTTCAGAGCCGCAATGCGCTCCGCGGTGAGGTACAGGCGCGGATGCACCCCGCGCCTCTTCTCCAGCGCCGCAGGCGGCGTCGTGAACCGGTACTTCTCCCCGGCCGAGAAATGATCAATCTCCATCACACATACCTCGTCCACCCAGGCCTCTAGTTCCAGCGCGCTCGTCGTACCCTTTTCCAGCGCCACCCAGCCCCCCTCCGCGCCCGCCGGGCACTCGAACTCCACCGCCAGCTCTTGCCACCCCCCGCTCCCCAAATCATACCGCCCCGTGGTGAACTGCGCCGATACCTCGCCCGTGCATTCCACCTTGAAGTAAGGCGCAAGTGGGGGGCTCACCGACCCTACCTTCAGCTGTGCCGCCAGCCGATACTTCCGGCCGGCCGCCAGCGGGAACGGGTCGCTGAACACGTAGTTCCACCCCCCGTCCTGACGACCCCACACGTGCAGGCATGCCCCGTGATCCGCCAGCGAAACCACCTCTGCGGTCATTCCCTCGCGCGGCCGCCACGCCGCCCCGTCGTCAAAGCTCGCCGTGAACACCGCCGCGGCGAAACCGCCGCCCGCCGACGCCAGCGCGCAGGCCAGCGCCAGCGCCGCGAGCCAACACAAGCGGGTCATCGACATCGCTCCGTTCCTCAGCACCATGGGCCTCTCCAGGCGCGTTCTTCGCTGCCCGGCGCGCCCCCTTCTCCCCAGCCCGCTTGCGCGACGAACCCCGGCCGTGTAACATCGGCCGCCCGGGGGCGCCGCCTCCGCGGCACAGGGGGGCCGCCATGGCAAACGACAGCCAGCTCAAGCTCAACACACAGTTCGTGGCGACGGCCAACGTGCGCGAGTACCGCGAGACCATCCCGGTCTGGGTGAATGAGGAAGACGTCGTCCTCGAAATCGGCTGCGAGTGGGGCGTCACCACGCGCCTGCTGGCCCAGCGCTGCCGCGAGGTGATCGGCACCGACATCAGCCCCAGGTGCGTCGCAGAGGCCCGCCGCCGCCACCCCGACCTCCGCTTCGAGGTGCTCGACGGCTTCGACGTGCGCGCCGCCGCCGCGCTCGCCCGGCCGTTCACCAAGGTCTACCTCGACATCTCCGGCCTCTCCGGATACCGCGCCGTCCTCGATGTGGTAGCCCTGCTCACCATGTACGCCGTCGTCCTGCGCCCCCAGGCCATCGTCGTCAAGAGCGGCGGCCTCAAGCGCTTCATCTCTCACTGCCACGCGTGGAAAGGACCCCCCGCGCTGGCCCGCCAATAGGTGCCCGCGCCGCGCCCACCGAACTGTGACATCGTCGCGCGCCGCCCCGCCAAACCAAGCGGCGCCCCGCCGAAGGATGCCTCCACTATGGAGAACTCAGACGTGACGAAATTCGACCATCGGATCATCGACCCCCATCCCCCGCACGATCCGCACATCAAGGCCGCCGGCGACATCGACGGCGACGGTTTCCCCGACGTCGTCGTGGCCAGCAGCGACGGCGGCCCCCTCGTTTGGTACCGGAACCCGGACTGGGCAAACCACGTCGTCGCGCCCGGCGGCGCCTGGAGCTGCTCTGCCCAGGTCGTCGACATGGACGGCGACGGCGACGGAGATATCCTGATCTCCGAGTGGTACACCCACAACCGACTGGAGTGGTACGAGAACCCCCTCCCCACCGGCGATCCCGCGCGCGATCCGTGGCGCCGACACCTCATCGGAACCCCGCGGGCGCACGACATCTCCGTCGGCGACTTGGACGGGGATGGCCACCTGGAAATCGTCACCCGCGACCAGGGCGAGCGCGGGCGCCAGATCGTGCTCTGGAAGCCCTCCGGCCCGCATTCCTGGTCCAGTCGCGCGCTGCCCTGCCCGGAGGGCGAGGGCCTGGCAATCGGCTCCATCGCCGGCACGGGCCGGCTTGATATCGTCATCGCCGGCCGCTGGTACGAGGCCCCCCCTGATATCATGGCCGGCCCCTGGCGCGAATACGTCTTCGCCGACTGGCCGCCCGACGCAGTCGTCGCACTCGCGGACATCAGCGGCGACGGCCGCCTCGACGTCGTCCTCACCCGGTCCGAAGGCCCGCATCGGCTCTCCTGGTTCGAGCATCCTGCCGATCCCCGCGCCCAGGCCTGGCCAGAGCACGTCGTCGAGGAGTCCCTCGACTTCGCTCACAGCCTGGTGGTCTCCGAATCCGCCGACGGCGAACTCATCCTTGTGACCGCCGAGATGCACCAGTCCCGGCGCAGGCGCGTGATCGCCTACCTGGGCCGGCGCGGCTCTCACCAGTGGCACCGCGAGATCCTTGCCCACACTGGCTCTCACAACCTCTGTGTCGTCCGTCTCGCCGACACCGGCAGCCTCGGCATCGTGGGAGCCAACTGGAGCGGTCCCTACCAGCCGCTCGAGCTGTGGCAGCAAAAGCCCGCCCAGTAGCGCCGCCCCGCCCCGTCTGCGCGCCGCGCCCCCAGGCGCCCGAAGCTCGCCACCCTGTCGCTCCCGCGCGCCGCCAGCGCGCCGGGCCCGAAAGGAGCCGGAGGCGGCCGCGGCGTAGTCCATACCGGAAGCTCGCGTTCACGGCCGCCCGCGAAAGCTATGCGCCGGTGCCGATCCCTGCCGGCCGTTCCCCTCGGGCAGCCACGCGCGAGCGAGGCGACATCACTTGAGACCCACAGGCATCGACGTCATCGGCAGCGTCCCCTGGGGAACGCACTTCTGCCAGTTCTTCGAAGGCAGGCAGGACCTCCTCGACATTCTGGTCCCTTACTTCGTGGCCGGCTTGCAGCAGAACGAGGCCTGCCTGTGGATCACCTCCGAGCCCCTCCGCGTCGACGAGGCCAAGGCCGCCCTCACCGCCGCCGTCGGCGACCTCGACCCCTACTTCGAGAACGGCCAGCTCGAAATCCTCGATTACACCCAGTGGTATGCCAGGGAGGGCGAGTTCGACGCGCAGCGCGTCATGCAGGGGTGGGCCGACAAGCTCGCCGCCGCCCAGCAGCGCGGCTTCGACGGGCTGCGCCTCACAGGCAACACCTTCTGGCTCCAACGCTCCCAGTGGCGGGATTTCACGGAATACGAAGCCGCCATCAATCGCGCCATCGTCGGACGCCCCATGTTGGCCCTGTGCACCTACTGCCTCGCCAAGTGCGGCGCGGCCGAGATCCTCGATGTCATGGCCAACCACGCCTTCGCCCTGATCCGCCGCGCCGGCGTGTGGCAGGTCGTCGAGAACGCCGAGTTCAGGCGCGCCGAGGCGGAGCTCCGCGCCTCCAACGAGCAGCTGCGTCTGGCCCACCAGGAGCTGCAGAAGGCCCGCGACGAGCTCGAGCTGCGGGTCAGAGCGCGAACAGCCGAGCTCGAGCAGGCCGCGGCCCGCCTCGAGGAGGAAATCCGGGAGCGAATACGCACCGAGGCCGCCCTCAGGCTCGAGGAGGCCCGCCTCGAGGCGCTCCTGCGCCTGAGCCACATGGGCGAAGTCCCCCTGCCCGAGCTCGCCGCCTTCACCCTCGAGCAGGCGATCCGCCTTACCCAGAGCGCCATCGGCTTTATCGGCTTCCTCAACGAGGACGAGTCCGTCTGCACCCTCCACGCAGTCTCCAAGGAGCTCGTCAAGGAGTGCCCCGTCTCCGGCGAGCCGAGGCAGTGGCGCGTTGCCTCCGCCGGCCGCTGGGCCGACGCGATCAGGGAGCGTCGCACTCTGTTCGTGAACGACTACAGCAAACCCCACCCCGGCAAGAAGGGCCTTTTTCCAGGCCATTCCCACGTCGACAGATTCATGGTCGTGCCGCTCCAGGACGGCGACCGCATCGTCGCCATCGCTGCCCTGGGCAACAAGGCCTCCCACTACGACAGCTCCGACGAGCGTCAGGTGTCCCTCCTCCTCAGCGGAATGTGGTCCTGTGTCCAGCGCAGCCTCGCGCGGGAGGCGCTCCAGAAGGCCTACGCCGAACTCGAGACCAAGGTGCAGCAGCGCACCGCCGAACTCGCCGCGACAGCCGACGCCCTGCGCCACAGCCGCGACGACCTCAACCGCGCACAGGCCCTCGCACACGTCGGAAGCTGGCGGCTCGACGTCCGCCGCAACGTGCTGGAATGGTCCGATGAGGCATACCGCATATTCGGAGTGCCGCCCGGCACCCCCCTCACATACGACGCCTTCCTCGCTCGCGTCCACCCCGACGATCGCGACTACGTCGACCGCAAGTGGTCGGCCGCAATGCGCGGCGAGCCCTACGACATCGAGCACCGCATCATCGTCGGCGACGCCGTCAAGTGGGTCCGGGAAAGGGCCGAGATAGAGGTCGACGACCAGGGGCGGCCCCTCGGAGGCTTCGGCACCGTCCAGGACAGGACGGAGCGCAGGCGCGCCGAGGAAGAGCAAGCCCGGCTCCGCCGCGAGCTGGTCCGCGCCGAGCGCGAACGAGCCGAGATCGCCGAACGCATGACGACCGAAATCAACCACCGCATGAAGAATAACCTCGTCCTGCTGTCGAGCATCCTCCAGATGCAGATGGCTTCCCTGCCCCCCGACAGCCCGGCCGTCGACGCCATCCAGCAGGCCATCTCCCGCATCTCCGCCATCTCCGCCGTCCACGAGCAGCTCTATCGCGAGCAGCCCGGAGCGGTCGAACTGCGCGACCTCCTCCGCCGCGTGGGCGAGATCTCCGCCCAGGCGCTCACAACCGGCGAGGCCGCGATCTCAGCCTCCGGAGGCCCCTGCTACGTCTCCGCCAAGCTCGGCACCACCGTCGCGATGCTCGCCAACGAGCTGATCACCAACGCGGTCAAGTACGGAGCCCCAGGAGACGACGGCAAGCTCGCAGTCCAGATCAACGTCGCAGGGGGCGAGCACGACCTCACCGTCACCGTCTGGAACTCGGGCAACCCCCTCCCCGACGATTTCGACCTCGAGCGGCATTCCGGGCTCGGCCTCAGCCTCGTGCGGTCCGTGATCGCCCAGCAGCTCGAGGGCTCCTTCCACATCCAGCCCCATGCCGGTGGCACCCTCGCCCGGATTGTGCTCCCGGGCCCCGCCCTCCGTGCCTCTTTCGCAGCCGCAGAGCACGCCGCCCGCATCTGGGATGAGTGACAGAGTGTGGTAAGTATCGGTTGCCGGCCGCGCCAAGACCGGGTAACCTGGAACAAAGATGGATACGGTGATGTCAGGACGCGTGTTGGTCGCAGAGGACGAATGGATTACGGCGACGGCCCTCAGCCGGCAGTTGCAGTCCCAGGGCTACCACCTCGTCGGCCTGGTCGGCAGCGGGACGGCCGCGGTCGACTCGTGCCGGCGAGAGTGTCCCGACGTCGTGCTCATGGATATCCGGATGCCAGAAATGGACGGCATCACGGCAACCAGGGAGCTCATGACTACCCGCCCCCTCCCGGTCGTCATCGTCACCGGGGATGCGTCGCTGAAAGCCCAGGCCGAGGAGGCGGGCGCGATGGCCTACGTGGTCAAGCCCGTGGCTCCCCAGGCCCTGGCGCGCACCATCGCCCAGGCCCGCGAACGGTTCGCTTGCTACCTGGAGGTCCGCGAGCAGGCCGGCTCTCACGCGGAAGGGCTCGCCGCCTGGGCCGTCGTTAGAGTCGCCCTGCGCGCCATCGTGGACCGGGACGGCGTCTCCGAGCCGGAGGCCTTCGACCACCTGCGCCAGCGCGCCGCCGCCTCCGGCAGGACGCTCCGCGACGAGTCGCAGGAGATCCTGGACGTTCCTCCCCCGCCCCTCGCCTAGGGCGGAGGCCCGGCGCCTCCGCCGGCGCCCGCCACCGCACGAGACGCCTGGCAGCGCCCGCTCCCGCCCGCCCGGACTCGGGCCTTCCCCCTTGACCCGGCCCCGCCAAATGCGTCGTGGGCAGGCCGGACGGCAGAACAGTCGCGCCGCGCATGGCTGGGCTTGCTTTATGGACAAGTAAGCGGTCGATGGTGCGCGAAATCTGCGCGCGCGCATAATTCGCGCGCGCCCGGCCGGTGGGCGCTGCCTACCGGACGATGTCCCAGAATATCCGGTCGAGGTCGTTCGCGTCCGCGTAGGGAATCTCGATGTATCCGCCCTCGCCCCTGGGCCGGATCCGCACCCTCGCCCCCAGCTTCATTGTGAGCCGTTCCTGGAGGTCCTGGAGGTTGGGGTCGAGTGGCGCGGATTTAGGAAGGCCTAAAAGTGTTCCACGTGGAACTTCTCGGCCCTGCAGCTTCGCCGCGGCCTCCTCCGTCGCGCGCACAGACAGGCCGTGCCGAACAATGCGCCGCCACAGCCGCACCGCCGCCTTCCGGTCCTCGATCCCGGCCAGAACCTTCGCGTGCCCCTCGTCAATGTGCCCGTTCCGCAGGCTCTCCTGGATCGCCAGTGGCAGCCTCAGCAGCCGGAGCGCGTTCGCCACCGCCGGCCGGCTCTTCCCCACCCGCTCCGCCACCTGCGCCTGCGTCATCCCAAACTCGTCCATCAGCCGCCGGTACGCCATCGCCGCCTCCATCGGGTTGATGTCCTCCCTCTGGAGGTTCTCTACCAGCGCTAGCTCCAGCGCCTCCCGGTCGCTCGCCTCCCTCACCACCACCGGCACCTTCTCCATCCCCGCCCGCTTCGCCGCCTCCAGCCGTCGCTCCCCCGCAATCAGCTCCAGCCGCCCCTCGCTCCACCTCGCCACCAGCGGCTGCAAAATCCCGTGCGCCTTCACCGACTCCACCAGCTCCTCCATCCCCTCCTCTCCCACCCGCCTCCGCGGCTGGAACGGGCTCGGCCGAAGCTCCTCCACCCCCACCTCCACCACCTCCCGCTCCCCCTCCGCCCCCCCGCTCACCGTCCCGTCCGGTATCAGCGACCTCAGCCCCTTCTTCCTCTCCAACATGGATCACCTCCCTCGCAAGTTCCGCGTAGGCCCGCGCCCCCCGGCTCTCCGGCGCGTACACCGTGATCGGCTGCCCGTAGATCGGTGCCTCCGACAGCCGCACGCTCCTGGGAATGATCGTCCGGAAAACCCGCCCCGGAAAATGCCTCCGCACCTCGTCCACTACCTCCGCCGATAGCCGCGTCCGCCCGTCGAACATCGTCAACACCACCCCCAGCACCTCCAGCCCCGGGTTCAACATCCGCCTCACCAGCGACAGCGTCTGCCGCAGTTGCCCCAGCCCCTCCAGCGCGTAGTATTCACACTGGATGGGGATAAGCACCGAGTCCGCCGCCGTCAGACAGTTCACCGTCAACAGACCCAGCGACGGCGGACTGTCCAGCAGCACGTAGTCGTACCCCCCCTTCGCCCCCTCCAGGCACATCCGCAGCCGCATCTCCCGCGCCAGCTCCCCCACCAGCTCCACCTCGGCCCCTGCCAGGTCCACCGTCGCCGGCGCCACCCACAGGTTCTCCACACCCGTTTCCACTACGATGCTGCTCAGCGAGCAGGAGTCCTGGAGGCAGTCATAAACGGTGGCCGCTAGCCCCGCCTTCTTCACCCCCAGCCCGCTCGTCGCGTTCCCCTGGGGGTCCACGTCAACTAGAAGCACCCGCCGGCCTGCCGCCGCCAGGCAGGCCCCCAGGTTCACCGCCGTTGTCGTCTT
>Ga0272448_1002963_pt1 | contig 20660 bp, 12 predicted proteins | sample YNPCB0191_FD_202220 | JGI IMG/M metagenome (GOLD analysis project Ga0272448, IMG submission 202220) | Hot spring sediment microbial communities from Yellowstone National Park, WY, United States - YNP-CB-019-1 | ecosystem: Environmental > Aquatic > Thermal springs > Hot (42-90C) > Sediment... | reverse complement strand
GCTTTTTACAATGTCAATGCTTCCCACTTCTCTTTTTTTGATTTTGCTCACTGGCGGTATTAGTTTTGGTACTGTTTTTTATTTGGGAAGAAAAAAATATTCTTTAAGAGAAGCAATGGCTGGCAATCTCTTTTTTTCTTTTTTCTTTTCTCTTTTTGCCTTGTTTTTTTCTTTTTTAGTGATTTTCTTTTGGGGTGAGAAAATTTTTCCCGGCGTTCCAAAAAATTTTTTCTATCTTTCTTTTTTAATTATTTTTCCTTCTTGTTTTTTAGATTATTTTTCTGGGATTTTATTGGCTTTAAAAAAGATAAAGGATTTTGCTCTTTTATCATTTTTCCTTGATTTTTTTCGTTTCCTTTTTGTTTTTTTCTTGATTTTTTTGCTTTCTTTTAAGGTTAAAGCAGCGATTTTGGCCGAATTTTTTGCTCTTTTATTTTCTATCATTCTTTTAATCTATCTTCTGAGGGAAGAGTTTAAAGAGATTTCTTTAAAATTTCCCAAAGATTACCTAAAAGATGTTTTCTTTTATGGGGTCAAATCCCATTTGTCCGCGATTTTCGCCTTTTTGCAATACCGGGTTGATCATCTTTTTATTAATTTTTTTCTTAATCCTTTGGCTGTTGGTTTTTATGCGATTTCAACAAGAGTTGCTGAAGGTTTTTGGCTTTTTTCTTATGCTTTGATTACTGTTTTTTTTCCGACGATCGTTTCCCAAAAAGACAGTTTTAAAAATAAGTTCACGCCCTTGGTTTTACGTCAATCGATCATTCTTTTTTTCTTTTTTTGTTTTATTCTTTATTTTCTTTCACCGCTTGTGATTGAAATTTTTTTCTCACGCAATTATTTGCCCTCGATTTTGCCCTTAAGAATTTTGCTTTTTGGAACCTTTTTTATTTCTCTCTGGCGAATATTGAGTCAAGATATTTTCGCCCGCGGTTTTCCCATGCTGAATGTAAAAATTTCTTTTTTTGCTTTTTGTTTGAACGTTTTTTTGAATTTAATTCTCATTCCTCTTTATGGTTTGGTCGGCGCTGCGATTTCAAGTTCTTTTTCTTATTGTCTTATGTTCTTTTTTGCGCTTTTTTATTATTTGAAAATTTCAAAGAGTTCTTTAAAAGAAGTATTTTTGCCGACAAAAAACGATTTTGATTTTTATCAGAGAATTTTTAATTTTTTAAAAGCAAAAACAGCAAAAATTTTTTTGAAAACTAAATCACCTTAAGGAAATGTCTTTTTCCTTTTTTAATCACGCTTTCTTTTTCAACGACCAAATTGAGATCCCTGACAACTTGATTATTAACTTTAATCGCTTTTTCTTTAATCAGTCTTTTTACTTCGCTCTTGCTTTTAGCCAGGCCTGATTTTAAAAGAATTTCATCAATTTTTTTTCCTGCCATTTTTATTGTTTTTATTTCTTCGGGAATTTCTTTTTTTTCAAACGCTTTCGAGAAAAATTCCTGGGCTTTTTTTGCGTCATTTTCATTCCAGCAAATCTTTGTGATTTCAAAAGCCAAGCTCTTTTTTACCTCTTTTGGGTTGATTTTTTTCTCTTTTAACAATTTTTCGATTTTTCTAACTTCATTTAACGGAACCCGAGTGCAATGTTCCAAATAAATAACTATGATTTCATCAGGAATGCTCATTACTTTTCCAAAAATTTCATTCGGAGGGTCTAAAAGATTAATAGTGTTTCCCAAACTTTTGCTCATTTTTTGACCGTTAATTCCAGGAATGAGTTCTGTCATTAAGATATCTTGGGGTTCTTGATGATAATATCGCTGGAGAATTCTGCCAGCTAAAAGATTGAATCTTTGGTCTTTTCCCCCAATCTCGACATCTGCTTTAATTTGGACGCTATCGTAAGCTTGCATTAAGGGATAAAGGACTTCTCTTAAAGAGATCCTTTTTCCTTCGTTCAATCTTTTTTTGATGTTTTCTCGATTGATAAATTCTGCCAAAGAAAATTGGTCTGCTTGTTTTCCGATTTCTTCGTAGCCCAATTTTTCCAACCATTGAGAATTGTAGAGAACTTTTGTTTTTTTTAAATCTAAAATTTTTCCTGCTTGAGAGAAATAATTTTCCATATTTTTTTGAACCTGGGATTTTAAAAGCATTGGTCTTTCTGATTCTTTGTCAGAAGTATCACCAATTTGAGCAGTAAAATCGCCAACAATGAAAAAGATTTGATGGCCCAATTCCTGAAAATCTTTTAATCTCAAAAGATGGCCCATTTGGCCAATATGGATATTGGGTCCTGTGGGATCGATGCCAAATTTAACATTGAGTTTTTTTCCTGATAAAAGTTTTTTTTCTAAACTTTTTCTCTCGATAATTTCAACAACATTTCTTTCAAGAATATCTCTGATTTTTTCTTTATCTTTTAATATCATTTTTTTATTTTATCAAAAAAATTAAAAATTCAAAGCCTTTTAATTATCGAAGTTCAACCTCGATAGATTACATTTATTGTTTCAATTAAACACCGTTCCCCGATTTTTTTTTGAAATTTGCCAATTAATACTTGACAAGCAATTTTAGATTTTCAATAATACAATTGATGAGGTTAATTTCAAAAAATTTTAAGAAAAGTAAGGGCGATTTTAAAAGATCAACAAAGAGAAATCTTCAATTTTCAAATTTTGAGGCTTTGATTTTTGGAGATTTTCAATTTATTTGTAATTGCTAACCAATTTGGTAACGGTTTGAAAGAACGATTAGTAAAATAAAATGGAAGATAAATTACTTGACGCCAAACCAGAAATTATTAAACTTCCACGCCAAAACTTGGAAAATTTATGGTGTGGGGGTAAAATTAACAATAGAAGGTTATTTAAAAGAGAAGCCAAAAAGTCAAAAATCATTAACTGATTATGGTCGGGCAGTTGATGAAAAATTAAAAATCAATTCTCACCTTTTCGTTATCGAATTGATTGAAGAGCACAAATGAAATTAAAGGTCGAAAATTAAAAAAACAAAATGAAAACAAAAAAATTTGCAATTTTAGTTGGGATTCTCGTTTTTGTTTTGGCAGGAGTTTCACTGGCTCAGAGTTTTCATCATCAAAAGAAATTTTCAAGATTGATTGCCCCCCATACTTCAATTTTAAAGAAAGCTGAGTACCGTTTAAAAGGATGCAAAATCGTTCACGAATTGAAAGATGCCACCGCTTTAAGTTGTCCGGGCGAAGTTAAGATTGAAGATGCCTTTGAAGACGAAGTTTATCACATAATGGATTTGAGCGCTGACCAACAGATTAATGCTGACGATGTTTGGAATTTGGGTTATACCGGAAAAAATGTGGCCGTAGCAGTTTTGGATACTGGGATCGATTACAATCATCCGGAATTGAACTCTAGCTTTTCTGGATGCAAAAGTTTTGTGTCTTACACTCAAGATTGTTTTGACGACAACGGCCACGGCACGCACGTTTCAGGGATCATCACTGCTGACGGTAAAAGTATTAATGCCAAAGGAGTGGCGCCAGACGCTCAAATTTGGATAGCAAAAGTTTGCGATGCTTCTGGTTCTTGTTATGTGAGCGACATTGCTGCCGCAATCGAATACGTAGTGAACAATAAAGTTGCGAAAGTGATGAACATTAGCTTGGGTGGCAGAGGAACGAGATTGTCAAATTGCGATAGCGATTATTTGGCTCAAAAAGTGAATTGGGCGGTAGACAATGGAGTAACAGTAGCGGCAGCAGCAGGAAATACTGCAGGCATAGTTTCAAGTCCTGCTTGTGCCTCAAAGGCAATTGCAGTTGGAGCTGTTGATAAAAAGGACAAAGGAGCGAATTTTTCAGGAAGTGGGTTAGCTTTGGATATTATGGCTCCTGGAGTAAGCATTTATTCGACTTTACCCAATAACAGCTATGCCTCTTGGTCTGGGACTTCAATGGCAACTCCTCATGTCGCAGCCACTATAGCCTTGTTATTAGAAAAGAATTCAAGTTTGAGCGACGCTGAGATTAAAACTGCTTTGTATAAAACCGCAAAGGATTTGGGAAGGGCTGGATGGGATCGAGATTATGGTTGGGGGAGAGTGGATGCTTTGGGAGCGATAAATTATGTGAAGTAAAAAAATAAAAATTGTTGTTGCTCGCGCCAAAATTTTGGCGCGAGTTTTATTTTGTAAAGATTGACTTTGAGAAACAGAAAAATTTTTTAAAAAATTAAAACTTGCTGGTTTCTTTTCTTTTGAAAAACCAAAAGAGAAAAAGAATGAAACAAAAGAAAAGATTCTTTTTAATGAAAAACCATCAAACGATTTTAAAGAAATAAATAAAGAAGAAAAAGAAGAAAAAGAAAACGAACTCCTATCTCAAGAAAGAAATAATGGTTTAAATGAAATCATTGAAATTATCGAAGAAGTTGCATAAATTTAAACAGATGATGATTTTGAATTTAAAAATTATTTTAGATATTGGTTTTTATAATGCATGTCAATAAAGGTAAAATGAGATAAAAATTTAAGTTATTTCAATGACCTTTATCCCCATTTTACCAATCTATTTCACTTACCTTTTAAATGTCCCAAACAGTCCCATTTCACTTACTTTTTAGATGACCCAATACGGGCTTCTTGACAAGAGGAGAAAAAGAGTTATAATTTTTTAAATATATTTTTTAAGAAAAATTTTTTATGTTTAGCAAAAAAATTTCTTTTTTAAAAACAGAGAATCTTTTTTTAAAATTTCTCTTGGGGCTTTCTGTTTTTTTGTTGCCTTGTTTTATTTTGCCTTTTACTCAAAACCCGATTGAAATTAATAAAATTTATCTTTTTGTTTTTTTGGTTAATTTTTCTCTATTGATTTATCTTTTGAAGATTTCTTTTTCTAAAGAAGTAGAAATAAAAAACAATTTTATTTTTTTGTTTGTCTTTTTACTTTTTTTTCTTGCTCTTTTGTCTACTTTTTTATCAGCAGATCGTTATTTTTCCCTTTTTGGTTCTTTCGGGAATTACAATAATGGTTTTTTTGTTTTTCTTTTTTTGATCGTTTTTTCTTTTTTGATTTTTCAAATTTTTGATAGTCCTCAATTGCTTGCAAAATTATTTTTGTTGGGGACTTTTTTGTCAGTCGCTGTTTTTTTGATCTCTGGCCTTTTACCAGATCAAATTTCCCAAAAATTACCTCCCTTTTTGGATTTTTTAAAAGTTAAATTTTTTAACCTTTCCTCTGTTTTTCCTCGAGTTTTTGGAATGTTTCTTTCGACGATTACTGTTTTTTTAACCATTTATTTTTTTAATGCTTCTAAAAGAAAAAAGATTCTGATTTTATGCCTTTTGTTTTTTATTTATTTAACTTTATTTTTCTTGAATTATAAGTTGGTTTGGTTGAACCTTATTGTTTCTTTCCTTTGTTTTTTGATCGTTTCCATTTATTTTAAAGTTTTTACCAAAGAATTAAATTCTTTTGTTCTACCCATTTTATTGTTGTTTCTTTCTTTCTTTTTTCTCCTTTTTGGAGGCCTTGGAAGAATCGATCAGTTTGAAATGACACAAAAGGAATCTCTTTATATTGCTTTTCAAACGCTGAAATCTTCAATGAAAAACTTTTTTATTGGTAGTGGCCCTGCCAGTTTTGTTATTGATTTTTCCAAATTTAAACCCGAGAGATTAAACCAACAGGTTTTTTGGTCTTTGAAATTTGACCAGGCAAAGAATTATTTTTTAAACGTTTTGATCGAGCAAGGATTTCTTTCTTTTTTTTCTTTGGTCCTTGTTGTTTTGACTCCAATTTTTTATTTCTGGAGGAACAAGGACAAAAAAGAAATTTATCCTTATTTTTTCGCTTATTTATCGAGCGTTTTTTCCTTATTTTTTTACTTCTTTTCTTTTATTTCGCTGTTGGTTTTTTGGTTTTTTCTTTCTTTGTTTTTTCTTTCTCATTCTTCTTTTTATTCGAGAAAAAAGATTAGTTTGGAATTGCCCGAAACAAAAATATTTCTTTTTTTTATTCTCGCTCTTTCCTTCTCGCTCTTTCTTTTTTTAATAATTTTTGGCAAGAACAATTATTTGGCAGAGCTCAATTATCAAAAATATTTGACAATCAAGGATGTAAAAGAAAGGGTTGCTCTTTTAGAAAAAACAGTTAATTTAAACCCCTACAATCCGGTTTACCACTTGACATTGGGCCAAGAATATGTTAATCTTCTTTTTAGCGAAACAAAAAAGAACGCGGATCAGGATCGAATTATTTCTTTGATGAGTGCTGCCCTAGCTGAGGGAAAGCGGGCTGTGGATATTTCTCCGAACATGTCTTTTACCTGGGAGGGGATGGGATTGATTGCCAAAAATTTACAACCCTTCCTTGATGGCGCGAGACAAGAAGCGAAAAAGAACTTTCAAAAGGCATTAGAATTAGATCCCAAAAGTCCTTTTTTATACACAGAATTGGGGAAGATTGCTTTGGCAGAACAAAATTTAGATGAAGCAAAGAAATTTTTAGAAAAAGGAAAAGCATTGAATGTTTTTTATTGGGATCTTTCTTTATTGGAAGCCAGAATTATGGAAAGAGAAGGAAAAACGAAAGAAGCGCTTTCTTTGGTTAGTTCTTTGAACAATCAATTTCCCTTGAATGTTGATATTTTGTTTGAGCTAGGCCGTTTGTATTTTAACAACAACGAAACAGATTTAGCGATTGAAAAATGGAAAAACCTTTTGCAGATTTTCCCCGACCATATCGATGCCCTTTATTCCTTGGCAACTGCTTATCAAAAGAAGGGAGATAATAACAGTGCCATTTCTTACTTAGAAAAAATTTTAAATATTAATCCTAATTTGCCAAAGGTAAAAGAAGAATTGGAAAACTTGAAAAAAAAATAAAAAAACATTAAATTGATTATTTTTTAAAACGATTTAAAAATTCGGTTTTTTTGTTTTTTATGAAAAAAATAGAAATCAAAAATTTTAGTAAATATCCATCATTATTAGAAATTCCAGATTTGTTGACCCATCAAAAGAAGAACTGGAAACTCTTTTGGGAAAAGGATTTCAAAGAATTGCTTTTGGAAATTTCGCCTATTAGGGATTACTCTAAAAAAGAATTTGAATTATGGTTTTTAGATTATCGTCTGGGCGAACCCAATTTCGCTTCTGATTTTGAAGCAAAAGAAAACGAAGATAATTATGAGGCGCCTCTTTGGTTAAAGACGAGATTGATAAATTTAAAAACAAAAGAGATCAAAGAACAAGAAATTTTTATTGGAAATTTTCCTTTAATGACCTCGAGAGGGTCTTTTGTTATTAATGGAATTGAAAAGGTGGTTATTTCTCAATTGTTAAGGTCGCCCGGTGTCATTTTCTTTTCGCGGAGAGAAGAAATCGGAAAAAACTTTTTTGAAGCTCAAATTTTTCCCAACAAAGGCGCTTGGTTAGAATTTATCACAGAAAAAACAGGAGTAATTTATGCGCGTTTGAATCGAAGGAAAAAGGTTTTGGCAACAACGTTATTGCGAGCTCTCGGTCTGGAAAGCGATGAGCAGATTCGGGAAAAATTTCAAGATGTTTTAAAGAATGGCGAAATTGATTACATTGAAGAGACTCTAAAAAAAGATCCTTTCAAAACCCAAAACGATGCCCTTTGTGCTATTTACGCCAAAATGAAACCAGGCGAGATGGTTTCTTTGGAATCAGCCAAGGAGTTTTTGTGGCATCTTTATTTTGATTTAGAAAGGTTTGATTTATCGGTTGTTGGTCGTTGGCGATTATGGCAGAGATTGCCAGAATTAGGGAAAGGAAAAAAAGAGATTGAAATCAGCGATCGGGTATTAAGTTTGCAGGATATCATCGCTGTTTTAAGGGAGTTAATTCGTTTAAACAACAATCCATTAGCAAAAGAAGACAAAGTCGATCATTTGAGTATTCGCCGGGTGCGGGGAATTAATGAACTTTTAAAAGAGAGATTGAGAACGGGTTTTTTGAGATTAGCCAGGATGATAAAGGACCGGATGTCAATTTTAGAACCAGAGAATATTACGCCTCAGCAGTTGATTAATCCTCAACCCATTATCAATATCATAAAAGAATTTTTTGGCTCTTCTCAATTAGCCCAATTTTTAGATAATGAAAATCCTTTGTCTGAAATCGAACATAAAAGACGATTGACAGCTACTGGTCCTGGTGGTTTGAAAAGAAAAACATCTTCAATTGAAGTGAGGGATGTTCAACCTTCTCATTTTGGAAAGATTTGTCCTATTTCTACGCCAGAAGGTCAAAACATTGGTTTGGTCAATTATTTAGCACTTTTTGCTCGAGTGAATGAATACGGGTTTTTGGAAACGCCGTATTTGAAGGTTGAAAAGGGTGTCATCAAAAAAGACAAAGTTTATTATTTAAATGCCTTAGAAGAAGAAAATTACAATATTGCCATTGGAAATGTTCCTTATGATAAAAATTATAGAATCATTCCTGAAAAAGTAGAGGGAAGAAAAAAGGGAGAACCAAATTTTCTTTTGAGAGAAGAGATTGATTTTATCACTGTTTCGCCTGAACAAATCCTTTCATGCGTTAGCGCTTTGATTCCTTTTTTGAATCATACTGATGCCAATCGCGCCCAGATGGGTTCTAATATGCAGAAACAAAGCGTGCCTTTGATTAATTGCCAAGTGCCGTTTGTAATGACCGGTTTGGAACAAAAAATTGCCGTTGATTCAGGGCAAGTGATTGTTGCTCAAGAAGATGGAGTTTGTGAATATGTTGATGGCCAAAAAATTGTGATTCGCGCCTTGAATTCCGGTAAAAGGAAAAGGGTTTATTATTTAAACAATTTTATCAGGACTAATCAATATACTTGTTTGCACCAAAAACCTTTAGTATTGCCAGGTCAAAAAGTAAAGAGAGGGGAGATCATTGCTGATAGCAGTGCCACGAAAAATGGTTTTTTAAGCATCGGAACAAATTTGCTCGTTGCCTATCTTCCTTGGAGAGGACAGACCTTTGAAGATAGTTTTGTGATATCTGAAAGATTAGTCAGGGAGAATGTTTTGGATTCTGTTTATATCGAAAATTTTTTCTGCGATGTTAGAGAAACAAAATTGGGTCCTGAAATTACGACTGCTGATATTCCCAACGTTTCAGAAAAAAAACTAAAGAATCTTGATGAGAATGGTTTGATCCGGATTGGAGCCGAAGTTTTGCCGGGTGATATTTTGGTCGGAAAGATCTCTCCTAAAGGAGAAAAGGAATTGACCCCTGAAGAGAAATTGTTAAAAGTTATTTTTGGAGAAAAAGCAAAAGAAGTAAAGGATACTTCCTTAAGATTGGAACATGGTCGTCGAGGTAAGGTATTGAGAATTAGGTCCTTTGAAAGAGAAAAAGGAGCGCGGCTTGATCCCGGTGTCATTAAAAGAATTGAAGTTGAGGTTGCGGAATTGAGAAAAATTCAAGTCGGCGACAAGTTAGCGGGTCGTTATGGAAATAAAGGAACGATCTCGAAGATTTTGCCTGTTGAGGAAATGCCGTTTTTAGAAGATGGAACACCGGTTGATCTGATTATTAGTCCTCTTTCTGTTATTTCAAGAATGAACCTGGGCCAATTAATGGAGGCAAATTTAGGTTTAGCAGCCAAGACATTGGGCTATCATGCGATTACACCAGCGTTATCTGGCGCTACTGAAGAAGAAATTAAAGAAGAATTAAGAAAAGCAGGTTTTTCTGAAATTGGGAAATTAAAACTTTATGATGGAAGAACTGGAGAACCTTTCAAACAACCAGTAACCGTGGGTTATCTTTACACTTTAAAACTGGTTCATATGGTGGCTGATAAATTTCACGCTCGAGCAATCGGTCCTTATTCTTTGATTACTCAACAGCCCGTTGGCGGGCGAGCTCAATACGGTGGTCAACGTTTTGGAGAAATGGAAGTTTGGGCTCTTGAAGGATACGGCGCTGCCAATACTCTTCAAGAAATGCTCACTATTAAATCCGATGATGTCTTGGGAAGGGCTCAAACATACCAAGCGATCATTAAAGGCGAGAAAATAAAAACACCAACGATTCCTGCTAGTTTTTCGCTTTTGATTTCAGAATTAAAGGCCTTGGGCTTAAAAGTCAATATCAACAGAGTTGAATCCCCAGAAGAAATTATTGAAAAGAATAAAGAAAAGAAAAAAAAGGAGCTTTTAATCGAAGATATTAATTCAATATCAGTCAGATTGGCTTCACCCGAAGAGATTTTAGAAGAATCAAGGGGCGAGGTGACAAAAACAGAGACGATTAATTATCGAACCCAGAGGCCGGAAAAAGACGGATTGTTTTGCGAAAGGATTTTTGGTCCCACAAAAAATTACCAATGTTATTGTGGAAAGTTTAAGGGCATCAGATACAAAGGCGTGATTTGCGATCGTTGTCAAGTTGAAGTTACCCATTCTTCTGTAAGAAGAGAAAGAATGGGACATATTAAATTAGCAGCGCCCGTTGCTCATATTTGGTTTTTAAGAGGAATTCCTTCAAGATTAGGATTGGTTTTAGATTTATCTTTAAACCAATTAGAGAAGGTTATTTATTTTACCGCCTACATTATAAAAAGGGTTGATGAAAAAAAGAAACAAGAATTAATTAAAAAATTAAAAGAAGAATACAAAGAGAAAGTAAAAAATAAATCCGAGAAAGAAAAAGAAGAATTGAAAAAGATAAGAGATACGGTTTTGAGAGAGATTAATTCGATCTCGCCCCGCGCTGTTTTATCTGAATCAGAATATCGATATTTTTCTGAAAAATACGGAGAGATTTTTGAGGCAGGAACCGGAGCCGAGGCTTTGGAAGAAATTTGTAAAGAAATTGATTTGAAAAAAGAGATCAAGAAAATCAAAGAGAATTTAAAAGAAGGAGATGTAGAGAAACAAAAAAAGGATTTGATAAGATTGAAGGTTTTGCAACATTTGTACCATTCAAATGTTCGTCCTGAATGGATGTTCTTGAGGGTCTTGCCTGTTTTGCCTCCTGACCTCAGGCCGATCGTTCAGTTAGAAAGCGGAAGGTTTGCTTCTTCTGACTTGAACGATCTCTATCGTCGTATTATCAATCGAAACAATCGTTTAAAGTATCTTTTGGAAATCGGAGCGCCGGAAATTATTATTAGGAATGAAAAGAGAATGCTTCAGGAAGCGGTCGATGTTTTAATTGATAATGGCATGAGAAAAACGATCATGGTGAGAACGAGCACGGGCGGAAAGAGAGAATTAAAATCTTTGGCTTCGATTTTGGAAGGAAAAGAAGGAAGGTTTCGTCAAAATCTTTTGGGCAAAAGAGTTGATTATTCAGCGCGTTCCGTCATTGTTGCGGGACCCGAATTGAAAATGAATCAAGTGGGTTTGCCCAAAAAAATGGCGTTAGAAATTTTCAAGCCTTTTGTCATTAATAAACTGTTAGAAAGAGAAATTGTTTTTAATATTCGAGAGGCCTTTCATTTGATCGATGAAGAAACAGACGAGGTCTGGGCGATTTTAGAAGAAGTCGTCAAAGATAAATTGGTTTTGTTGAATCGAGCGCCCACTTTACATCGTTTGAATATTCAAGCTTTTTATCCTGTTTTAATCGAGGGTTTAGCCATAAAACTCCATCCGATTGTTTGTAAGGCTTATAATGCTGATTTTGATGGCGATCAAATGGCTGTCTTTTTGCCTCTTTCAGAAGAAGCTCAAAAAGAAGCAAAGGAAATAATGTTAAGCTCTCGCAATCTTCTAAAACCTGCCACGGGCACGCCTTTAATTACTGTTTATCAGGATATTGCCTTGGGTCTTTATTGGTTAACAACATTGGTTGAAAAAGAAAACCCGAAAACCTTTTCTTCTTTTTCAGAAGCGATTTTGGCTTATGAAAATCGAAAGATTTATTTAAGAGAAAAAATTAAAGTTTTCAACGAGAAGGGAGAAATTTTGGAAACTTCTGTGGGTCGGATTATTTTTAATCAAAATCTGCCAAGCGATTTTCCTTTTGTTAATCAGTTGATAAAAAATAAAGACATTGAAAACATTGTTGCTGAGATTTTAGAAAAATATCCTTTGAGCGTTGTTGAAGAAACAATTACTAAATTAAAAGATTTGGGTGTTGAACATTCGACAATTTCTGGTATTTCTCTTTCTGTTTTTGATCTTGTAGTTCCCAAAGAGAAAAAAGAAATCGTTCTTTCTGCTCAAAAAGAAATAGAGAGGATTGAAGAAGAATTTAAAAAAGGGCTTTTATCTTTGGAAGAAAAAAGAAGGTTGAGTATCGAGACCTGGTTGAAAGCAAAAAACGAAGTTGAAAAAATTATTCCTCAATCTTTTCCGAAAGAAAATTCGGTTTTTCAAATTATCGACGCCAAGGCTCGTGGCAGTTGGCTTCAGCCAATGCAGATGGCAGGAATGAAGGGTATGGTCGTTAGTCCTTCTGGTGAAATTATCGAATTGCCCATTTTTCATTCTTATCGCGATGGATTTACTTGTTTGGAGTATTTCATTTCTTGTCATGGAGCGAGAAAGGGTGTCACTGATAAAGCATTGAGTACTGCTGTTGCCGGATATCTGACCAGAAGATTGATCGATGTTGCTCATCATGTCATTATTCGAGAAAAAGATTGTAAAGATACAAAGGGAATTGAGATTTTCAAAAAAGAAGCAGAAGAGATTTTTCAAGATTTTGAAATGAAAATCGCTGGCAGGATTTCTCTTGAAGATATTCCCTCGATTGTTAAAAAAGGAGAAATTATCGATTGGGAAAAAGCGAAAAAGATTGCTAAAAACGAGAAAATCACTTCGGTCAGGGTTCGCTCACCTCTTTCTTGTAAATTAAAGAATGGTGTTTGTCAAAAGTGTTATGGTTGGGATTTGGGAAGGAATAAATTAGTTGAAATGGGAGAGGCGGTAGGCATTGTTGCTGCTCAATCAATCGGAGAACCAGGCGTTCAATTGACTTTGCGTGCTTTCCACGTGGGCGGTGTTGTTGGTGCTGGTTATATGATTTCTGGTCTTCCTCGATTAAACGAAATTTTTGAAGATCGAACACCTTTTGGAAAAGCAGTGATTTCTCCGATCGAAGGAAAAGTAAAGAAAGTAGAAAACGAAAGAATTATTCTTGAGGAAAAAAAGAGTAAAAAGATTTTAGAATTTTCTTTTTTACCTGGAAGAAAAGTTTTTGTCAAAGAGGGAGATAAAGTGGAGCCGGGAATGGTTTTGACTGAAGGGCCCCTTGATCCCAAAGAAATGTATAAATTTTACAGCAAAAACGATACTTTAAAATATCTTTTAAAAGAAACTCAAAAGATTTATCTTTCGCAAGGAGCTCTGATTCATGACAAACATATCGAGGTCATTTTAAAATTGATGTTTTCAAAAGCAAGAATTATTGATCCTGGCGATTCCTTTTATTCTCCAGGAGAAATTGTTGATGCTCAAGAATTAGAAAATGAAAAGGAAAGATTAAAAAAAGAAAATAAAAATCTGCCTAAAGCAAAAGAGATTCTTTTGGGTATTAGTCGGGTCGCTTTGAACAGTACTTCTTTTTTATCAGCTGCTTCTTTTCAGGAAACATCTCGTGTTTTGATTTCAGCTGCCTTACAAGGAAAAGTGGATAGATTAGAAGGATTGAAAGAAAATATCATTATTGGTAGGAAGATTCCCGCAGGCACCGGTTTTCGCGAACGATTTTTAAAAGAGATGGTATAATAGTTTAAGAATGGCAAAAAAAGAGAAAAAGAAAAAAGAAGAAAAAAAAGAGATATTAAAAGAAAACGATAAGAGCCTTTTTAAGGGAGCGATTTCTATCTTTTTATCTTTACTCATTTTTTTTTCTTTTTTTGAAAAAAGCGGTATTATCGGAACCCTTTTGAAAAAATTTTTCTTTTTTTTTATTGGCAAGGGTTTTTATTTTTTGTTTCCTTTGTTTTTTCTGGTGGGGTTGGCTTTTTTATTTGGAAAAAATTTTTTCGAAAAAAAATTAATTCTTTCTTTTTTTGGAGCCATTTTGGGAATCGTTGGTTTTTTAAAAGAGGGATTTTTGGGAAAAAAGATTTCTTTCCTTTTTTTAAAATTATTCGGTTTTCCTTTAAACCAGATTCTTTTTTTTCTTTGTTTTTCCCTTTCTTTTTACTTTTTCTGGGCCCTTTTAAAAAGAGAAGAAAAACCAGGGGAAGAAAAAGTTTCTTTGTTTCAAAAAATATTTGCCCCGCGTTTTAAAATTTTAACTTTGGAAAGAGAAAAAAGAGAAAAAATAAAGAAAGAAACAAAGAAGGAAGAAGAAGAGGAAGAAAGGACTTTCTTGCGGAAGACAGCTTATTTTGTTCCTTTGGATCTTTTAGAGGACGAAAAAGAAAAAGTCCAGGCGAATAATTTAGAAAAAAACACAGAGATTATCAAAAAAACATTGGCTGATTTTGGCATTTCTGTTCAGATGGGTCCGATTAATGTTGGCCCGACAGTGACCCAATACACTTTAAAACCAGCCGAGGGCGTAAAATTATCGAGGATTGCGCTTCTGAACCGGGAATTATCCTTGGCTTTAGCCGCCCATCCGATTAGGATTGAGGCACCGATCCCTGGAAAGAGTTTGGTTGGCATTGAAGTTCCCAATAAAAATAGGGTTTCTGTGCGTTTAAAAAGATTGATCCAATCACCTGAGTTTAAAAAAAATTTTCAAGAGTTAACCATTTGTTTGGGAAAAAATGTCGCTGGCGAATTAAAATTTGCCGACCTTTCAAAAATGCCCCATTTATTAGTTGCGGGTGCCACGGGTACAGGAAAGACAATTTTTTTAAACAATGTAATAATTTCTCTTCTTTTCAAACATTCTCCAGAATATCTAAGGCTCATTCTTGTTGATCCCAAAAGAGTTGAGTTTTCTTTTTATCAAAACATTCCCCATCTTTTGCCGCCAGTGATTTTTGAATTGAACCAAGTTATTTTTACTCTTTCTTGGTTGATCGAAGAAATGGAAAGAAGGTTTGAACTTTTGAGTGAAAAGAGATCGAGAAATATCATCGAGTATAATTTAAAAGCGAGAAAAGAAAAAACAGCGACTCTTCCTTATTTAGTTTTGATCGTTGATGAATTGGCAGATTTGATGATTCAAAAACCAAAGGAAATGGAAAGCGCTATTGTCAAACTAGCCCAAAAAGCAAGAGCCGTTGGTATTCACTTGGTTTTAGCGACTCAAAGACCATCGGTCGATATCATTACTGGTTTGATCAAGGCGAACATTACTCACCGTGTTGCTTTTCAGGTTCCTTCTCAAATTGATTCGAGAACCATTTTAGATTTGCCTGGAGCAGAAAAATTGTTGGGAAAGGGCGATTTGCTTTATTTATCTCCAGAGTTTGCAAAACCCATCAGGATTCAGTCGCCCTATGTTTCTTCTCAAGAGGTTCATTCTGTTTGTGAATGGTTAGAGAAAAATGTGCCTAAAAACGAAGAGGATGAATTAAGGGAGAGCTTGGCTTTGGCTCTTGAAAAAAAAGAAAAAGAGGTGGATATTTTCTTTGAAAACGGCGGGGACGATCCTTATTACCAAGAGGCCAGACGCTTGGTTTTGGAAACAAGAAAGGCCTCCGCATCTTTTTTGCAACGAAGGTTAAAGATTGGTTATGCGAGAGCCGCCCGATTATTGGATATGATGGAGAAAGAAGGCATTGTTGGGCCTGCCCAGGGCGCTAAACCGCGAGAAGTTTACATTCCAGAAGAAAAAGATTATAATGAAGTATGAAAAAAAAGAAAGAAGAAAATAAAGGAAAAATTGAATCGCTTTTAGAAGAGCTCAAAAAGAAATTTGGCGAAGGTTCTATTGTTCGTTTGGGACAAGAGACCTCTTTAAAAGTAGAAACAATTCCCACAGGTTCTTTGTCTTTAGATTCTGCTTTGGGTGTCAAAGGAATTCCTCGGGGAAGAATTGTGGAAATTTTTGGCGCTGAGCAAACAGGAAAAACAACCTTAGCTTTACATATTATCGCTCAAGCCCAAAAGAGAGGAGGTATTGGAGCTTTTATCGATGCGGAACATAGTTTTGATCCTGAATGGGCACAAAAATGCGGAGTTAAGGTTGAAGATCTTTTGATTTCTCAGCCTGACTCTGGCGAAGAGGCCTTGAAAATTGCCGAAACCTTGATCAATTCAGGAAAGATCGATGTCATCGTCATCGATTCAGTGGCTGCTTTAGTACCTCGCACAGAATTGGGTGGCGAAATGGGAGAGATTCCTGTTGGTTTGCAGGCAAGATTGATGAGTCATGCTTTGAGAAAATTGGCTGGTACCATCTCAAAAACAAAATCAATTATTATTTTTTTGAATCAAGTAAGAATGAAAATTGGTCAAATGTATGGTGCGCCGGAAACAACGCCAGGTGGTTTGGCTTTGAAATTTTACGCTTCTGTCAGAATTCAATTAAAAAGAATCGCTCAATTAAAGAGGGGAGAGAAAATCATCGGTAATCGGATAGAAGCCAAGATTGTTAAAAACAAAGTGGCGCCCCCTTTTAAAACAGCGGTTTTTGATATTTATTATGACGAAGGACTTTCAAGAGCTGGCGAAGTTTTTTTGCTGGGCCAGGAAAAGGGAATTATTAAAAAATCCGGAAATTATTTCTTTTTTGGAGAGCAAAAATTGGGTCAGGGCCAAGAACAGGCAAGGGAATTTTTAAAAGAAAATCCTAAAATTTTAGAAGAAATCGAAGAACTTTTAAAAAAAGAGATGTTTTCTTAATTTTTATTTCACGACAAAAGGCAATAAACCTAAAATCCTGGCTCTTTTTATTGCTTTCTTAATTTGTTTTTGATGATAATTACAAAGCTTTGTTCTTTTTCGATTTCTAATCTTTCCCAATCCAGTAATAAAATTTTTCAGGATGTTTACGTTTTTAAAATCGATTTGATCAATACTTTTTTGGCAAAAAAAGCAGGCCATGTTTTTTAAAGGGGAATATCTTCGATATTAATATCTTGGTTTTCTTCGATAATCGGAATTTCGTTTTCTTGAGTTTTTTCTGGCGTTTTGCTGTTTTGTCCAGATTTCGGGCCCAATTGAATTCTCTCTCCAATAATCTCTACTTTTGAAACCGGGTTTCCGTTTTTATCTTGCCAGGTTCGGGTTCTTAATCTTCCTTCGATAAAAACAAGATTTCCTTTTTTTAGATAGAGAGAAGCAATATTTCCAATTTTCCCGAATAAAACAACATTATGGAATTCGGTTTCTTGTTTTTTCTCTCCTGATTTATCAACAAAATATCTGTCTGTGGCTAGAGCAAATCTGACAATTTCGGTTCCTGATTCCAAAACTTTTTTTTCTGGATCTCTTGTCAAACGGCCAATTAAAAAAACTTTATTTAAATTCATCTTTTTATTATATTACATTTTTATCTTTTTGACAAAAAGCAAAAAACGTAAAATTTCTCCTTCTTTTTCGAATTTCTTTATTTTCTCTTTTATTTTTTCTATTTTATCGACTCTTGCTTGAAAAGTGGTTGATGCCAAATAAGCAGTTTTTTGCTTTTTAATTTCATAAGCCAAATTAAACAGTTGGGGGGAGTAAAAATCAATCAAAAGAGCGTTCTCTTCTTGAAGCAAAGCATTAATCGATTCGTAAAATTTAATCGCTTCATCTTTTGATCCCTTTTCAGGAATCAAAAATGCCAATTCATATATTTTTGTTAAAACTTTTGTTTTGGACATATCTTAAATTTTAATTTCAATAACATCTCCTTCTTGAATAATGTAATCCTTGCCAACAATCCTTATTTTACCATTTTTTTGCAATTCTTTCCAGTTCCCAAATTTTATTAATTCTTCAAAAGAAACAACTTCCGCCTTAATAAATTTTTTCCTAAAATCAGAATGAATTTTTTCTGCGCCTTCTAAAATATTCGATCCTCTCTTGATCGACCAAGCCCTGACTTCTTTGTTTTTGGCTATGGTAAAAAAAGTAATCAGGTCTAAAATATTATAACTCATTTTTATTAAATTTTTTATAGAAGATTTAAAACCCAATTCCTTTCTTTCTGCTTCTGAAAAATAACTTATTTCCAATTCTTCCTTAGCGTTCAATTCCAACAAATTTTCTTTTTCAAAAAAAGAATTTTTGGTGTTTGAATTAATAACGTATAAAACAGGTTTATCCGTTAAAAATTGAATTTCTTTTATTCTTTTTCTTTCTTCTTCGGGAAGCGAAATAAGAGAAATTTTTTTTCCTTTGATAACCTCTTCTTTTAAAAAGGAAAAAAGTTTTTTCTCTTTTTCGTCTTTGGTTTTTTGCAAGATTTTTTCTATTGTTTCCAAATCCTTCATTAATAATTCTGTTTCTAAAAGAGAGAATTCTTCTTGGGGATCGATTTTTCCCAAATAATTTTGGATATTCTCCTCTTGAAAAGCACGGGCCAAAAGCAAAATCGCATCACAATGACGGATATGGGAAAGAAATTGATTTCCCATGCCCTCTCCTTGATGAGCTCCTTTAACAAGGCCTGCGATATCAACGAATTCGATGAAAGCGGGTACTATTTTTGGAATATTCGTTGCTTTTGAAATTTTTTCCAATCTTTCATCCGGAACTTCCAAGACAGCAACATTAGGATCGATAGTGCTAAAGGGAATGGGCGAGATTTTCACTTCCCTTTTTGTCAAAGCAGAAAAAAGAGTCGATTTTCCGACATTAGGAAGACCACAAATACCGATTGAAAAACTCATTTTATATGATAAAATAAAAAATGATTGATTTCAAGCCAGAAATTTTTAGGGCCTATGATATTCGGGGAAAATATCCTCACGAAATAAACGAAAAAGTTGCTTTTTTTTTAGGGCTTTCTTTTGGAGAATTTTTAAGAAAAAAGACAAAAAAAAGGAATTTAAGAATTGGACTCGGTAGGGATGGTCGTCAGTCTTCTTTACCCCTTTCCCGTTCTTTTTTAAAAGGATTGTTAAGGGAAGGGGTGATTGTTTATGACCTGGGTCTTTGCACCAGCCCGATGGTTTACTGGGCTTCTCATTATTTCTCTTTCGACGGTGCCATTCAAATTACTGCCTCTCATTTGTCAGAAGAATTTAATGGTTTTAAATTGTTAGGACCCAAAGGAATTTTTTTAGGTCAGAACTCGGGTTTAGAAAATTTAAAAAAAATTTTTCTTGAAAAAATAAAAAAAGAATCTTTAAAAAAAATTCCTTCTTTGAAAAAAGGTAAATTGATAAAAAAAGAGATTCTTTCAGATTACATTAATTTTCAACTCCAGGGTTTTGATCAAAAATTTGAAAATTTAAAAGTTGTTGTTGATTTTGGGAATACGGTCTGTGCTATTTTGCTTCCCTTTTTTAAAAAGATTTCGGGTATAAAAATTTTTCCTCTTTTTTCAGAAATTTTAGGTTCCTTTCCTTACCGAGGACCGGATCCAACAAAAAAAGAAAACCTTCTTTTTTTAATGAAAGAAGTAAAAAAAAGAAAAGCGGATTTTGGTCTTGCTTTTGACGGCGACGGAGACCGCGTTTGTTTTGTCAATGAGAAAGGAAAAGAGATTGTGCCCAACTTAATTTTTTCTCTTTTAATCAAAAAGATTCTTCAAGAAAATCCTGGAGTCAAGATTGTTCACGATGTTAAAGCAAATTATATTGTCAGGGAGACGATATTAAAATACGGTGGCCTGCCTATTGTTTCGCCCGTGGGCCATACCTTTATTAAAAAAATAATGAAAGAAAAAAGGGCTTTATTTGGAGGCGAATCCTCCGCTCATTATTATTACCAAAGAGATTTTTATTGCGAATCACCTCTTTTTGTCTTTTTAAAGATTTGTCAGATCTTGAGTGAAGAAAAGAAACCACTCTCTTTTATTTTGAAACCTTTTGACATTTATTATTCTCAAGATTTTACGCTACCTTTACAAAAGAATTTTTTTTCTCTTTTAGAAAAAAAATATGCTCGAAAGGGTAAGGTTGAAAGAATCGATGGATTAAAAATCGATTTTGGTTCCTGGTGGTTTTTGGCACGGCCTTCCAATACAGAACCTATCATTAGATTTTTCTTGGAAGCAAAGGAGAAAAAATTATTTTTAGAAAAGAAAAAAGAGATTTTGTCTCTCTTAAAGACGCTTTAAAAATTCTTTGTGTAATTTCATATGCCCTTTTTGAATACCTTCAGTAACGATTCTTAACATTGCTGAAAAATTGTTTGCCAATCCGACAGCAGCACAAACAAAAGCTAATTCTTGGCTCGATTTTAAACGTAGAATTTTTTGGGCCAAAAGCGCCTTTTTTGTTTGGGTGGCACCGCCAACAGTCGCTGAAATTAGAGGTAATTCAATTTCGCCGATGAGAAAATTTTTTTCTATTTTCCAATGAGTCAGGGGTTGATATTTTCCTTTTTTGATGGCAAAAGAATGAACCGCTGCTTCCTGGGCCCGAAAGTCATTACCCGTGGCTAAAAAGAGAGCGTCAATACCATTCATGATGCCTTTATTGTGAGTGACCGCGCGAAAGATATCGTTTCTTGCCAGCTCTAAAAGAGCGAGGATTCTTTTTACAATTTCTTTTCCTTTCATTCGGGGAAATTCTTTTTTTAGGTCAGAAAGGAGGATTTTTCCTTTTAGCTTGACAATTCTTAGGGGAGAAAAATTAGAAACAATAGCTCCGATGATTTTTTGATTAGTTAGTTTAGAAATAAAAGGCGCGATCCTTTCTAACATCGTGTTGATAATGTTAGCGCCTTGAGCATCTTTTG